>JGI24711J26586_10000005_pt1 | contig 194608 bp, 172 predicted proteins | sample BioPla3DNA1_FD_26586 | JGI IMG/M metagenome (IMG submission 26586)
AGCTGAGAGTGGAATCTCATAACCCGCTTGAACACCAGGAGTGAAGGTGTGAGTGTTCCCTGCTGAGACAATGGAAATAGTGAGACCAGAATCAGTGGTAGATGTAGCGAAAGTCTGAGAAGAAGTAGTAAGACCATTAAGAGAAGTTACACCACCACCGCTTGTGCCACAACCAACTCCAGTAGAAGTAAGACTACCTCCCAAAAATTCAACACACCCATCAGCAACCCCTGTAATGTTTAACTTATCCGCGGCGATAGTATTAATACCAGTCCAAACATTATCTGTGTAAAGTTTAGCAATAGTGGTTGATGCATTAATAAATGCATTTACAGCATTTGTATCAAGACCAACACTGGTAATACCAAGAGATGAAGTAGCAACATTGATCCAATTAGAACCATCAAACAACAAAACCTCCCCATAAGTGGGAGAGTTCAAAGATAAATCTGTAAGATCGTTAAGTGTAGCAACATTTGAAGAACCGCCACCTGATGAATTTCTAGATGATCTAGATATCAAATCAACAATTCTATCATTTTGATTTGTTATGTAATATCTGTTTACATTAGGGGCTATAACAGAAGAATTAAAAGGATGTGTTAAAAAATAATTTTTTAATTCTGCTATTTTGGTATCAACATAATTTCTATCAGAACCCGTTAAGTACACTACTTTTGCTTGGTTTTGATTAGAAATTTCTGTATTCTTAACCACCACTTTTTCCTCATTTCTTCTATCTTCTTCAACTCTTACCAACAAAACAACCTGATTAGAAAACCAAGGTCTCAACACTTTGCTAGCAATATTTCCAGCCCATCTTGATATTGACTTCCACCCGTCTGAAAAACCAGCCAAAGCCAATTGATCAAATTGCTTTACATTATCTTCTTCAAAATTTCTATCTTCAATCTTTTTAAAAGAAGGTTTATAAATGTAAGCTACTTCACTTTTTAGATTGCTCCAAAATCCAGAAATTATTTTACTTTTTTCAAAATTACCAAAAACAAATAATCCTATAAGTGATAGAGCTACAATTGTTGTGCTAAAACTTATAATAAAACTTTCAAATTTGGATTTGATTTTTGGCTTTTCTATACTTTCTTGTAAAGTTTTCAGGGCAATAAATTTGCTTTGCTCAATATCAAATTTTTTATTTAAAATTGGAAATAATTCCCTTTCATCCTTTAAATAAAGGGTTTTTACTTTGTTATTATCTCGGATACCCGAGATAACATTATCTTTTTTTTGAAAAATATTTAATAATTCTGATTTTTTATCAAACCGTTTAGAATCAGAAAAAACATTTTTATCTTTTTTAGAAATGTTATCTGAATCAGTTTTAGAAACAAAACCAGAGGTTTTAGAGATGTTATTTTTGTTTTTTAATTTCTTAGACTTTTTGGGGGCGCGACGTGTATTTTTTTTATACTCAAGAATCTCATTCTCACACACATACCAACTTCTTCCCATCAATTTAGAAGATACTTTTTTTGCTCTACAAAGTTGACCAATGTAATCACCTGTATACCCAGTGAGTTTGCTTGCTTCCGATGTCGAGATAAATTTCTTGCCTTTGAAATAAATTGCCTTATTCACAAACATAATTATACTATCTCGGGAAGCCGAGATTAATATAAAAATGGGGATAAATCACCAAGTATTTTTATAAAAAATATTTACAGTTTTTTGTGTTTCTTATAACCAGAAATATCTCATGGTTAAAAAAATAGTTAAAAAAATAATTGCGGTTATTTAATTTTGTGTTTCCGAACCTTAATTATTTAAAATAAATTTCAAATTTAAAATTTGCTGTTTTAAATCTTAAAAATAAAATATCTTATTATGCCACTTATCCACATTATAAAACTTTAATATTTATATATAAATATATATACTTATATAGTAATGTTTATATATGTTTAGTAATGTTATATTTATATAGATTAATAACCTCTAAAAAATAAAAAATGAATCAATACATAACAATAAAAGAAGCTTCCGAAATTTTAGGTGTCACAAAACTAACCCTCAGAAATTGGGACAAGTCTGGCAAACTAACTGCTTACCGCCACCCTTTCAACAACTATAGAATCTATAAATTAGAAGATATTGACAAAGTTTTAGAAATGATTGAGAGTAATAATTTCATTATAAAAAAGAAAAAGAATGAAATTCGTAAATTAGCAGTACAACACCTTGAAGAAGATAAACAAATTGAATAACAAACATATATAACATATATGTTATAAAAATGTTTCCATAAAAACTAAAATAGTTTTATGTTGTAAACAACCTTTTATAGCAATTAATGCCCCCAAACTACAACCAAAAGTATACAATTACTGAATAATAATACTAATGAAATGTCAAATTAATTTATGTGGTGGAAGTCAGAGCTAAAGTTAAAATACTTTTATCCAAACAATCAGCAAGTGAGTATACTTATATATAAAAAGTAATGAATATTTACACCTCATAAATATTCAAAATTAAAATTAACAGTTTCATTATTAAAAAATAACTACAATCTAAAATTGACAAAGTCAATTTTTTGACAAATTTATTATTTTTGCAACACACATCTTGCACCCTACCCCAACAACTGTTAGGTTAGAAAAATTAAAACCTTATCTAAATCGTAATTTTGAACAAAAAACACAAAAAATTTATTTTTCACTAACGCTCACCAATGGTTTTTATATCACCAAAAATCATTTTTATACAACATTATTAAATTAAAATCTATATCAAACGCCGAGCGTTTAATATAAGACGCTAAGCTTTTAATACTTATTCACAGTTAAAAATTCTCTTCACAACAACCTATTGTTATAATTAAGATGATCTAAAAATTTAAATCTATAGGATATGAGGTATGAAAATTTTATGAAAAACGAATACTACCACCTTTTCAACAAAGGAGTGGATGGAAAAGATATTTTCATTGACGATCAAGATAAAGCTAGGTTCATATTTCTCATAACCCACCTCCAATCCCCCGCCCGAGTGCTTAATGTATCTTGGTACACCAAAAACTTTATTAAGAAAAATTCTTTCAAAATAAATAATAATAAAATTCAAGAAATACTTAAAAACAGAAGTGTAGAGTTAATGGCTTTTGTTATTATACCCAACGGTTTTCATTTGTTGGTTAAAAATAAAAAAGACGACATATTATCTGTGTATATGCACAGAGTATTAACTGCCTACGGTAAATACTTCAACGCCAAATACAACAAGAAGGGTCACGTGTTTGATGGGCCTTTTAAAGCAAAGCGTGTTAAAGACGGTGATCAGCTTTTACGTCTTTCAGCTCTCATACATAAAGATCCCAACAACATAGAAGAATGGAGAAACAACTACGACAAATATCCTTGGTCTAGCTTCCAAGATTACATAAGTTCTAACAGGTGGGATGATCTCATTTCAATCGATTTAATTTTGCAAAAATTCAAAAATCAAACCGAATACAAAAAATTTGTTCTCACAAGCACAATTAAAGAAGAAAATAATGTTTAATTAAGCAATTTTTCAAAAATAGCCCTTAAAACTTGAGGATTTGCCGAACCAGAAGTTGCTTTCATACCCTGCCCCACCAAAAATTGAAGCGCTGAAATTTTACCGTTTTTGTATTCAGAAACCACAGCTTCATTGTCTGATATTATCTTTTCAGCTACTTTAGTAAGCTCACCTTCATCGCTTTTTTGAAGCAAACCGCTCTCTTCAGCTATTGCTAAAGGTTCTTTTTTGCTTTTTGTCATTTTTAAAATTATATCTTTAGCACCACGTGAAGAAACTTTATTTTCTATAAACATTGAAATGAGCGACGCTAAACGTTTACCATCTATAGAAAAACCTTCTTCACCAAGACTGGCGATATCACTCACCACAAAATTGGAGAGAGTTTGAAAACTTTTTTTAGAAGTGATGAAAGAAGCTGCTGATTCAAAAATGTCACCCAGATTTACATTTGATATATAAAAATCAATGTCGCTATCTTTTAGATCATAATCTTTTTTTAATCTTTCTCTTTTTTCTTTCGGTGTTTCTTTTAACTCTTTTCTAAGAGCCGACTCGTTCAAATCGTGAATTTCGCTCAATTTTAGTTTTGGCAAATCAGGATCAGGAAAATATCTATAATCCTGAGAATCTTCTTTTGACCTTTGAGAAAAGGTGGCTTGTTTTTTGTCATCCCAACCTCTGGTTTCTTGGATCACTTTTTCACCCTTTTCCAAGAGTTCAATTTGTCTCTCTATTTCATAATTGACAGCTCTTTCAGCTGAGCGAAATGAATTAAGGTTCTTAACTTCAACTTTTGTGCCCAATTTTTCATCTTCGCTCACAGAAACATTGGCCTCAAGACGCATTTCTCCTTTCTCCATATTGGCCTTAGCTACTCCCAAATACTGCAAAAGATGCTGTAATTCAATTCCAAATTTACTCACCTCAGTGGCTGAATGGAAAACTGGTTCCGTTACAAGTTCCATAAGTGGTACTCCAGATCTATTAAAATCAACTAAACTAAAATCACCAACGTCATGGCTAGAACGAGCTGTATCTTCTTCAAGGTGCACTCTGGTTATTTTAAAACCCAACAGTTCTCCCCCAGAAACCAGCGGGTATTTGTATTGACTTATCTGGTAACCTTTCGGAATATCTGGATAAAAATAATTTTTACGATCAAACTCAGAAAAATCAGCTAGTTTACCCCCAATAGCTAACCCTATTTTTAAAATACTTTTTACCGCCTCTTTGTTTATAACTGGCAACGTTCCTGGATGAGCCAAACAAATAGGACAAATGTTTATATTCGGTCTTTTTTCGTCCGGGTCATTCTTACAAGCACAAAACATTTTGGTTTTTGTGTTAAGTTCAGCGTGTATTTCTAAACCAATTGTAGCCTTCCATTTTGAATCTTTTTTCATATAGAAAATATATGCTAATTTTGGTTAATTTGCAAAGCTTTGTTTGCCATTTCTATAGCCCCTTCTTTAGTTTTAGCTACAGCAAACCAACCTTTATCAGCGCAAAAAACAGCCTCTTTAACGCCTGAAACCTCTATTAAAACCTCATCCCTAAGACCGCACCAATCTTTTGGAAATGTTACCCTGTTAGAATTGTAATCTTCTAAATCATCTCTAGCCACTTGAATACCCCAATCTTTGTCAATTTTTGGATAAACTACTAATTTAATTTTTCTGTTTTCAGAAACTGCTTCGTGCCAATCTATCTTATTATCTAATATTAAAACCTCTGGTTCATTTTGTTCTTTAATAATCTTCTCTATTTCTTTCTTGCCTTGAACTAGAGCTTTTGCCCAAACGATTTCCCTAAGCAATATTTCTTTAGCAAGATTTATTGCTTTTTCAAATTGTTTAAAAACTAATTTATTATTTTCTTGCCAAGTAAGATTAAAATTACGAATCACATTACTGGTCCTGTGCTCAGACACATTAAATTCACTAACTCTGGAGGAAATATTAATCCCATTATCTATAGCATCAATAGGCATAACTAAATTTTTCTCTACCCTATCCGCAATTTCTTGATTTTCACAAATCTCACCTCCATATTTTTTCCAAATCGCACCAAAAGAAGCAAGAGGTATACCATTCTCTCTTTTACCAGCGCCACCTTTTTGATGATGGTCAAATCTATTTTTGTCAGCATCATAAACATTACCAACATCAACCGCTATATCCGCTTTGTCAATAATTTCTGGGTCTCTGGTGCGAATTATTTTTAATTTTTTTCCTTCTTTCCCGGCCCAAAATGACAAGGTGGCACAAGCAAAAACATCGTCAGCGTGAAAATCACCACTGTGTACAGCTACAGTAATTTTATTTTTAAATATATTTATTGACATCTTTGGGTAGAAAAGAAATTCATCTTTTTACTATATTCAATCACCGTTCTGACATATTCAGCATGACTCCAAGTTAACGGATTTGCCGATAAAGGTTCTCCCGTATAAGGATTTAATTGTTCTGCAAGCATACTGCCTTGGGCAAATTTTGCAGCCCATTCTATATCTTTGGCACTTTCCTGTAAATCTTGTATTGAATTAGCGATAGCTATTTTATACTGGGTAAGCCAAAGAGTGGTTACAAACCAAGGATTACCAGTTGCTTCACCACCAACATGATGATACCTATCCCCTTCGTATCGAGCTACTCCTCCAATATTTATATTTCTACCCACTCTTTCAATCAGCACTTTAAAAGCCTCTTTCATTCTTGGATCATCAGCAGCAATAACTCCGAATTTAAAAACTCCATAAAAGCTACTAACATCAAGGTTATAGTCTTTATTAAAAGAGTCGTCAATTAATTTAAAGAAGTGTTTACCTTGATCATTCCACAAATAGTTTATCAAAGCTTTACGCACAGATTCTGCTTCAGAATAAAATTTATCTGCATCTCCTTCTTTACCCAAAGTTCTAGCGAAATTGTACGCAGCCATCAAAGCTCCATAAACTAAAGAAGTGGTGTAAGTAGAAACTCCATATCTTTCTTCCCAGAGATCGTAACTTGGCAAAGGTAACCCGGTATTAAAATCCCGGTAACGCACCATAAAATCAGCCGATTTTTTGATAAAACTGTTGTAAACACTCTCTATAAACTCCAAATCTTTAGCTCTTACATAGTGTTCCCACAAACCAAACAAAAGCACAGCTGTCTCATCTTCTTGAATAGCAAGCTGTCTTTTACCATCTTTGACCCACGGATGCCACGAGCTTCCTAAAGAATGATCAGGATGATATTTGTGCAACACATAACCTTCCTCGGTTAAAATATCGTTAGCAAAAACATAAAAACGCCTTGAAACATTATAGAAACCTGCCAAGTCTAAGCAACTTGCGATTAATCCAGCATCTCTCGGCCAAACATAAGCATAGGTATCACCACCATATTGCACATTACCGGAATCTGCCGAAGCCAAAATACCACCCCCTTCATCACAATGAGCCCTAATCACCAAAAGAGAATCATAAAACAAATTTTTAGCTTTCTCAGATAAACCAGGAAAATCAATTTCTACTTGTCCTGTCCAAGCTCGCCAAAAATCCGTAGTAGATTCTAAAAGATGTTCTGGTGTTTTATTTAAAGTATAACTTAAAAGCTCACACACATCCTTGTAAGTCTCACCCACCATTATCCAATAATAAATTGTTATAGTTGAACCAGCTGGAACATTTCTTTGCCACCCAACCACCGAATCTACTCTTCCGTGTTCTATAGGATTTTTAGACAAAATACCATCTTCAGCATCAACCCAAGTGCCTTGTTTACCTTCTATACCACAAAATCCGATACCAAAATCATCAAAATTTTTATTATCACAAATGCCACCAACCAAAAAGACTCTGCGACCTTTGTAATGAATAATAGATCCTATACTACTTAAAAAATAAGCTGTATCTGCATGATTATTGTTTCCAATCTTAAATTGTTGATTTAAAAAGACCCTAACATCTCTTTCTTTTACATCCAGATTGGTAACATTAATTTTTCTTAAAAAAATGTTTTTTTCGTTATAAACAACATCATTAGATTCTATTAAAATTTTTGCTCTTTCATTGGAAGCTCTCATCTTAGAAACCATAGAAGCTTTCTCAAATCTAATGTCAACATCCCATTCTCCATTATCAATCCAGTGCATCCCGTTATTCACAAAAACTCCAATCTTGTGCATCTGATTAGAACCAATGTGATTATCTTGCCCAACATAAGGAAAATAAAAATCACGAACCTGTCCGAACTGATCAAGACAGACCATCGTATTACCATTTCCTAAAACCATTGAACGTGCCATAAAAAAATTATATCATACTACTTCTTTTTATCTTAAAAAGATAAAATTAAAAATCACTAAAACGTAAAGGTTTTACTCTGTGAAGCTGAACGTTGTGTTCTTGTTTTTTCTTTGCTGCCTCTAAACGCAAACGCATATCTTGAATAACATTCATATACGCAATGAAAGCTTCGTATGGAGATTCATAAGGAGAAAAATATTTGTGAACATCTCCATCGTTCCAAAATTTGGTACACATATAATAAAAATGGTCAGAAGTTTGAAGTTTGCGCCAATCCTCCAAAAGCTCCAGATCATCAATATGCACAATATCTTCACCTAAAGCGTAAACAGCTTTTATTGCTTCTTTTTGTAAATCATTTGAAAGCCAAGCGGACAAATCTCTTTCAGTATCAGCCCAAGAAATATAATTTGGCACATCAAGATCACTCTTAACCTCATAACGATCTATAACTTCTGAAGGAGTAGCAAAATTGTTGTCTGGATTTCTTAAAATTTCATCTGGTAAATGTTTCAAAAAATCAAAAATTCCTGTATCTTCCCATTGATGTTCTCCAAAAGTCTCATAATCCATAAAAAGATTGATAGTCTCACCTGCTCCATTGTGCGAAGAAACCCAATTAGCGAATTTAGGAGCAGTAAGTGGCCAACCTGTCCAACTTCTTTGACTAAAACGAAAAGCAATATCATCTGAAAGTCGGTAATGTTTTAAAAGTAATTTTATATTATTGGTGCCGGTAGGTTTATAAACAAAAGCTGGGCTACGCCAACCTAAAATATGGTCTGCCCCTTCGGCTAAAATACCTCTATAACCCATCTCTTCAGCCATTTTAGCAATTTCATTTGAATAGATAAGTTCGGTATTACGAAAAATAGTTGGAGTCACCCCAAACAACTCACGAATTTTTTTGCGATGAAGTAATACTTGTCGATTAAATTCCTCTTTGTTGTAAATAGAAGACAGTGAATGATAGTAAGTCTCTGATAAAATTTCCACATTACCTGTATCAACCAAAGCTTTAAAAGAGTCAATAACTTCAGGTGCAGTTTTTTCAAACTGTTCTAGCGCTGTGCCAGAAATACTAAAACTAACTTTAAAATCTGGATGAGTTTTTATGTTTTCAAGTAAAACCGCATTGGCTGGCAAGTAACACTTGTTTGCAACCTTATTTATTATCGCTTTATTGTCAAAATTAGTGCCACTTTCGTCATTAAAATACGAGCTGTTTTGACCAACATCAAAGATGCGATACTTTCGCACCCTCAAAGGCTGGTGAACTTGGAAGTAAAAACATACTGAAGGCATTGTCTAATGAATTATACACCGAAATCAAAGAATCTGCCGCCTTTTTCCAGTGGATTGCTTTCACTTCTTCTTTGCCATTTTTAGAAAGATACCCTTGGAGTTTTTGATGACGCAAAACACTAACCACTTTATCAGCCATATCATCAATATCCCAAAAATGAGATTTCAAAGCAGAAGAAATGATTTCACTCACTCCTGATTCTTTAGAAACCAAAACCGGCACGTCAGAAATCATTGCTTCAAGAGGTACCAAACCGAAAGGTTCGGAAACTGAAGGCATCACAAAAATATCAGCAGCTTTGTAAACCCTATCTAATTCTTGACCTCTCAAAAATCCACAAAAAATAAACCTTGAAGACAAACCTTTTTTAGCTACAGACCTAATCATTTTTTCTTCCATATCCCCACTACCAGAAACCACAAAGTAAGTTTTTGGCTCATGAGCAAGCACTTTTTCTGCCATAGCCACAAAGTAATCTGGACCTTTTTGTAAAGTAATACGTCCTACAAATAAAACTATTTTATTACCATCTCTTTTCAAAGCTTTGAGATTATCTTCTATTGAAGATGAATTCTCCTTAAAATCTATGCCGTTGTAAACCACTTTTACTTTTTCTGGCGGAATACCATATTTTTCAACCACTTTCTTTTTTGTCCAACCGGAAACCGTAACAATTTTGTCAGCTTGGCGAAAACCCTCTAATTCAATATTAAATATTTCTTTGTTTACATTGTCGCTACCACTTCTATCAAATTCAGTCGCGTGAACATGAACAACCAAAGGTTGTCCAGAAACTTTTTTAGCGGCAATACCAGCCAGATAAGTCAACCAGTCGTGAGCATGAATAATTGAATGTTTGTTTTGTTTAGCAATACTGCCCGCTTTCAAAGCATAAGCCTGAACTCTTTGCATTAAAGAACCGGAAATAGATCCCGGTAAACCATACTTTTTAGCCTCTGAAGCAGAAATATTAATATTTTCATAACCAGAAAAAAGTTTGGTTATTTGGGTTTCGTCAACAAATTCAGAAGCTTCACTAGCAAAAACAAATTTACACCAAGAAGCTGAAATAGGAACTTTAAGTGGCAAAACAAAAGTTAGATCAACCCCGCTAGCCGAAAGAGCTTTAGAAAGACCTTCACAAGCAACACCTAACCCTCCACTATTAAATGGCGGGAACTCCCATCCGAACATTAAAACACTTGGTGACCTTAAACTAACCACTTTTTTAAATTACAACATTAAATCTTTTTTCTTATAAGAAAGCATAATAAAAGGATAAATATTAAGAAGGGCTATGAAAGCACTGACAACAACTGGTCCTACTAAAAAACCAATTGCGCCAAAAACTTCAACCCCACCCAAAATGGAAAAAAGCACAATAAGCGGGTGAACTTTTATCTTGTTCTTCAAAAAAACCACCGACAAAAAATTATCCGCAAGACCAACAATCAGAGCACCCCACACCAAAAGACCCAGTCCTGCCCAAAAATGATTGGTTAAAAATAAGAAAAGCACCGCCGGTATCGTCACTACTGACGTTCCCAAAACTGGCACGAGCGAAGCAATCCCACCAACAAAACCCCACAAAACCGGAGAGCCAACCCCAAAAATAGCAAAACCCACCCCAATGAGAAAACCTTGTATGGCGGCAACCAACACTCTGCCTCTCAACACCGCATCCATAGATGATCTCAAAACTTCAATAAAATCTTTGTCTTGTTCATCTGGTAACGGGCTCCAAGTTATAAGATTGGATCTGATTTTGTCTCCAAAAATAAAGAAATAATAAAGCGAAATCAGCATAAGTATAAAATTCAAGACTCCTCCAAAAACTATTACAAAAATGGAATCAAAATGATTTATAACCCAATCTAAAACACCACGAGCGTAAACTTCTAAATTAATTTGAGAATCAACTAACCCATGCGGTAAAAAATCATCTAACTGATTAAGTAAAAAATTAGCTTGAGAAACAATATCTTGAGCCCCTCCCAAAGAAACAAAATTATACAAATCAACAGTTTCTTTAATTAAAAATGCCGACAAAATAGCTCCTGGCACAATAATAAAAGCAAAGATCAGAAAAGTAGTAACTAAAGAGGCCAGACTTTTTCTAAAATTGAATTTATAAAGCAACTTTTTATATAAGGGATAAAAAACAACAGCTAACACTCCAGCTAAAAATATTACCCCAAGATAAGGTTTAAAGGTGAAAAATAAGAGTACCGAAACCCCAATAGTTATCAGACCAAAAAATAAAAGCTGGATAGTTTTTTGAGACATAAGTGTGCCAAAAAAGAGAGTTAGATCTGCTCTTTCTTTCTACCCTTATATTTTAACACAATAAATACAACTAAGACTAAAATAGTGGATATCAAAAACCATTCCTCTAAAGAAGCTATCCTTTCAGCATATTTTTTATAAACATTACCCGCCTGCCAACCAACAGCACCTAAAATTAAACCTCTAAAAAAGACTCCGATAAATGTAATTACGAAATATTTTACGATATTCATCTCCAAAATTCCGCAAAATGCCGATATGGCTACACTTGGAACAAAAGGAATAATTCTAGCTACTCCAATAAGACATTCATCTTTTTTAGTGCCACTTAATTTGCTTTTAAATGTCTCTATATCAGACCAATAAAGGCCCAAATATTTACCCCATTTTTCTATCACAAATCTGCCACCAAATTTGGCGACAAAAAAAACCACATAAGAACCAAGAGTCACCCCTAAAGCTGCTGGTAACGCCACTTTAAAAATCAAAGCCAAAATAGAGCCGAAAGAAACTGAACCGGAAACAAAAAGAAACCCAGACATCATCATCACTAGCGCTGAAGGTATCGGCGCTATCACCTCTTCAATAACAGACGCAAGAAAAACTCCGATCGCTCCAAAAGGTAAGATGCTCGTTTGCAAAAAATGAACTAAAACTTCAATCATATTTTACAAGTTAATTTTGACCATGGCACTTTTTAAACTTTTTGCCACTACCACACCAACAAGGATCATTTCGTCCAATATTTTTGTGAGGATTTGAAATTGTGGAGCTACCACTATCTGTAACACCAGTTATTTTAAGCGCTTGGTTTTTTGCGTCAGTCATAGCTTTAGCCACAGCCGATACTTCCTTTTGAGTATTCAAATCAGCCACAGACTCATTTACCCGACTTATAATACCCAAAATATTGTTTTCAATAGATTCTTCCATCTCTTTAAACAATCTCAGACCTTCTTTTTTGTATTCCACCAAAGGATCTCTTTGACCGTAAGCGCGAAGATTAACCGAACTGCGCAAATAATCCATCATCTCTAAATGTTCTACCCAAAACATATCAAAAGTTTGCAAACACAAGCCTTTTAAAGCTTTAGCAAAAATTTCTTCACCAAGCTCTTTTCTTTTTTGCGCAACAGCTTCCTTTATCTCTGGCAGAGCCTTTTCTAATATTTTTTCTAAATATTCCAAAACCACACTGTCATCTCCCATTAAAATATTTCTTCTTCTTTCGTAAAAAGTTTTACGTTGAAAATTTAAAACATCATCATATTCCAAAACATGTTTGCGAGCGTCAAAATTAAGTCCTTCAATTTTTTGCTGAGCGCTTTCTAAAGACTTCGTGATAAGTTTATTTTCAATCGGTTCATCTTCAGGAATACCTAAACGGCCCATCATATTTTTAACAGTGTCAGCTGCAAAAACTCTCATTATGTGGTCCTCCATAGAAACGAAAAATTGTGTTTCCCCAGGGTCTCCTTGTCTACCCGAACGTCCTCTAAGTTGGTTATCAATACGACGAGCATCGTGTCTTTCAGTGCCCAACACAAAAAGACCTCCTAAACTTTTAACTTTTTCATAAGCTTCTTTATTAAAAGGCACACCGCCAAGTTTGATATCAACACCTCTACCCGCCATATTGGTGGCGACTGTAACAGAAGCCTCGCGTCCAGCTTGAGCAATTATTTCTCCTTCTCTCTCATGATTTTTAGCATTTAACATCTTAAAATCTATACCTTCACGTTTCAAATATTCACTAAGCAGTTCATTTTTTTCAATAGAAATGGTGCCAATGAGCACTGGTTGACCTTTTTTTTGAAGCTCTTTAACTTTACGAGCAATAGCCAAAAGTTTACCGTTCTCTGTCTGAAAAATAAGATCGTTTCTGTCAATTCTTTCAGAAGCTTTGTTGGTTGGTATTGCAACCGTGTTAAGACCATAAACTTTATAAAACTCTTCACTAGAAGTAGTGGCTGTGCCAGTCATACCACTAAGTTTTTTATACATTCTAAAGTAGTTTTGGTAAGTAATAGAAGCAAAAGTGCGACTTTCTTTTTGAATACTGACACCTTCTTTAGCTTCAATGGCTTGATGCAAACCTTCAGACCAACGTCTACCAGGTTGCATTCGGCCGGTGTAAGGATCAACAATAACCACTTCGTTTTCTCTCACAACATAATCCTTATCTTTCAAATAAAGTGCTTTAGCTTTTATCGCCGTCTCCAAGTGATGCACGAGTTTGACTCCGCCTTCGGTATAAATATTTTGTAAACCTAAAATTTCTTCAGCTTTGCTGATACCTTCATCGGTCAAAAGTGTTGAGTGCATTTTTTCATCAATCGTGTAATGTTCTTCAGGTTTTAATTTATCAGCCACTAAAGCAAATTTCTTATAAAAATCATCTGAATCCCCTGCTGGAGCAGAAATAATCAGCGGAGTTCTCGCTTCGTCAATAAGAATTGAGTCTATTTCATCTACCACCGCGAAGTTGTGTCTCTTCTGTCTGACTTTTTCATATTCATATTCAAGATTATCTCGTAAATAATCAAAACCAAATTCACTGTTTGTACCGTAAGTAATATCGGCTTCATAAGCTTCCACCCTACTTACTGGTCTCAAAAATTCATGCACAATATAATAACTTCCCTTTTCATCTCTTTCTTCGTCAGCTGAAGATTTATCAGAAGATAACCAATTTTCGTCATACAAAAAACTACTCTCGTGTGCAATAACAGCAACAGAGAGACCTAGTGCATTATAAATCTGCCCCATCCAGGCAGCATCTCTTCGAGAAAGATAATCATTAACTGTCACCACATGCACACCTTCACCAGAAAGAGCATTGAGATAAACAGGCAGAGTAGCTACCAAAGTTTTACCTTCACCAGTGCGCATTTCAGCAATTCCACCCCGATGCATCACAATACCCCCCATAAGTTGCACATCAAAATGTCTTTCTCCCAAAGTTCTTTTAGCTGCTTCTCTCACACAAGCGAAAGCTTCTGGCAAAATTTCGTCCAAAGTTTTACCTTGCGCCAACCTCTCTTTGAATTCAATTGTTTTAGCTTTTAAAGCTTCATCAGAAAGAGCCGAAATATCTGGCTCAAAAGCATTAATTTTTTCAACCAGTGGCAAGATTTCTTTTATATAACGGCTACTACTATCACCAAACAGTTTTTTAAAAAATAACATAATAGGGCTATTTTAACACAAAACAACCTTTAATAAAATGGGTTTCTGAGACTTAATTTACAAAGTAAATACTTAAACAAAATTCCACCCGAAGGTGGAATTTTGTTTAAGTGGGAAAAGAGAGATTAAGCTCTTTTCTTCTTAGTAGTTTTCTTTTTTGCAACTTTCTTGGTTGCTTTCTTTGCAACTTTCTTGGTTGCTTTCTTAGCTTTTTTCTTTGCTGCCATTTTAGTTTGTTTCTGACCTCACACGTGCGAGATCAAAATAGATTATTTTTTAAAGTGCGCACTGCAGAAAAAAATTTTAAAAAAATATTTTTCTGAGTCGCGCAAAAAAATATTTGAAAAATATTTTTGCGCTTTCGACCTACTCTAATTATCGCGCGAAAAAAAATATTAGTAAAATGTTTTTTCAACAAAACAGTGGATAACTCAAAAAAAATTAAAATAAAAAATAAAATTAATTTTTTAAAAAATAATTTTCAGAAAAAATTTTAAAAATAAAAATTTGTTTTTAAAAAAATTAAAAATTTTCCTAACCAGATAAATTTCCAAAAAATATTTTGGAATTAAATTTTAAATAATTTTTTGGAAATTAAAAAAGTTCTGATCTCTCAGAACTTTTTTATGCTCCCGCGCGACCGACGGAAGCTATCTCCAAACAAATGTCTTTTGTGAGTGCGAACCGCCGGTCACGCGGAAGCACACTACTATTGTATCATAAAAAATAATAACGAAAACACCACCCGAAGGTGGCGCTTTCGCAGACATTCATTTGTTAGAAAAATAGCTTTCTAACACTCACTACCCCTTAGTATAGCACAAAATAGTATTTTATGCAAGGAGACTGTGGATAACCTCCAAATTAAGGGTTTCTGCCGGCTTTTATCTCACTTATATAGTATTCTCCTTGTTCTTTAAACGAAGGTTCAATTTTAATGATCTCTTCTAAGGTTTGTATAGCTTCTACCCTCCTTTCAGCTTGCAAGAAAGCTGCGGTAAGAGTAATGCGGTGCTGTAAATTAGCCGGATCTAGTTCAATCCTCTTTTTGGCGACATTTATTATTTGATCAAATTTCTTTAAGGAAAGAAGCACATTGATATATCGGTCATCAAAAAGTATTCGGTCTTGAGGAACACCCTCCAAGACTTGTTGCGACAAAGTTTCTTCGCCTACGGCGAGTAAAGTTAGACCGTAAACCATTTGAGCTTCAGTATAGTTTGGTTCCAATTCATAAGCTTCCTTGGCAACTGCTACTGCTTCAACTTTTTTGCCACTAACCAAAAAATTACTGACTAGCTCAAAATATATCTGTTGCTTGCGAGGAGAAAGTTTTTGAGCTTCGCTGATCTGTTCGGTAGCCTTATCATACAAGCCAAATCTAGAAAGAAAAATTCCATAAAATAATCTGTAACGAGCATCTTCAGGAACTTTTTGAATTTGTTTTTGGAAAGCGCCATCTACCAACTCAAAGAGCTCTATTTTAAATTCCTCTTCTATTTGAGGATTAGAGGCAATTGAGATAACAGCTTGTGAAATGTGCTCTAAACTTTCTGAAAAACCCACTCCATAATCATCAAAGAGTTTTTTATAATCCGCTATTTCCCCTATCTGACCTCCATTGTGAGCTCTCAAAATAGTAATTAAGTTTTTATTTTGTCGCCAAGGCATAAAAACAAAGAGACAAGCAACCCCAACCATCACAATCAAAATCATCGCTTCTAAAACTGGTTGACGTTTTTCATTATTAAATATTTTAGAAAGCTTCTGAGCTAACCGATCCCACCAAGATTTGGAAACTTCAAGTGAATTAAAATGCATAAAAGCCAAGACTGTGAAAAACAGAATGTAACTGCTTATTTGATCAAATATAAAGATGTTGTTGAAAAAATATGCAGAGATTAGACCAAGCATTACTGCTCTTTCGGGTTTAGTGAAATTATCATTACCTTTTTTAAAAACATACCAAACAAGGAAAAAGAAAAGTGAAAGGTAAGAAACAAAACCTAAAGCTCCACCAGCTATGAGCCAATCAAGCGGAGCGCTGTGCACTCTATCAAACCAAGCTTCTTGATTATACATTCTTGGGTCATAATTTTTATTGAAAACAAAACTGAAACCTTCTTGACCCCAACCTAAAATTGGCTTTTCTTCAAAACCTTTGATCGCCATTGGCCAAATATAATATCGGCCTTGGGTTTTGATTTCTGAAAATGACAGTGAAGCAAAACGTCCTAGCACCATATTATTCCTAACAAAGTCTTTATCTTTAATAGAAATAAAAACCCCAACAAAAACCACCAGAGCAATAATCCCACCCAAGGCCACTTTTCTTATCATCGCACCTTTTTCAGACTTGAAAAGCAAATAAACAAAAGTTATAAACGTGCCCCCCAAAAGACCAAGAATAGCGCCTCTGGTAGCGGTAAAATAAAGCACAACAAGATTCATTAAAGTTACCACACCTAACAAGATCTTCTGCCAATTTTTTCTAGCGTTAACAAAAAGCAGACCTGCAAAGAAAATATGAAAAACCATATAGATGGCAAGATAAGCCGCGTTACCAAGCTTTCCATCCACTCTCACTCCACCTTGATTAATTGTAATCTTGCCAGCCAGTTGGAAGAAGGAATAAACAGCCATAATAGTTGAGGCTCCAACGGTGGTTGCGAGAAGATAGTTCCATAATTTTTTAGTCTTTAAAACCGAAGCCATCACCACAAAATAAGCACCAAGATGCAAGAGCGTGACATATCCTTCCATTCTTTCAAAATTACTCCAAAAAGCTTTAAAAGAATTGACAGCAAAAAGATCAGCTAAACCAATAACCGCCAAAAAAGTTAAAACCGCAACTAAAATCCATGAAAATTTAGGCCGATAATCTTTATCTCTAACAGCCAACACTAAATAACAAGCAAAAACTACCTCCACAATGAGACGAAAAACAAAAGCTTTACCGGTTATAAAAGGAAAAAATAAAGAAGAACTAACAATAAAAGGCACAAAAGGAACAGCGAATAATCCTATTAAAATAACATAAAATAATTGTTTGTTTGACATAGACTAAATAATACTAAAAAGAAACCAAATATTAAAGCCTATAAAAATATGTTTTTTTCTGTTATGATTTTGAACACGACGAACCATAATGGAAAAACTTAAAAATAAAATTATTTCTTTTTTGCGTTGGAGCGAAAGATACACCAAAACCGATATGGTTTATTTAGCCAAAGGCGGGTTTTGGTTAAATGCCAATATGGTGATAACTAGCATTTTCGCTTTCGTCCTCTCAATCGCTTTTGCTAGATTGGTCTCAAAAGAAGTTTATGGAACTTATCAATTTGTAATTTCCGTTTCTTCCATTATCGGAGCCTTTACATTGACTGGTATGAATACTTCTGTTACCCAAGCAGTTGCTAGAGGTTTTGAAAAAGTTTTTCCAGATTCTGTAAAAATCCAAATAAAATTCGGCATAATACCCGTTGTTATTGGTTTGGGTATTTCAATATATTATCTTATAAACCAAAATCTAATTTTGTCAGCTTCGCTTGTTGTGGTCGCTTTACTGCTTCCACTTACTAACGCTCTTAACACTTGGGCCGCATTCCTAGGTGGTAAAAAAGAATTCGGAGATTATTTTAAATATAGTCAGATAGTAAACATAGCCTATTATGCGGGTATAACATTAATAATTTTATTTATCCCAACTGCTTTATTTTTAGTAATCGCAAACTTTCTGTTAAATACAATTTCAAATTTTGTTGTACACAAATTGGTCATCAAAAAATATAAACCAAACCAAAACAACGAAGAGGAGGCTTTTGAATATGGAAAAAAATTAAGTCTTTCAAATGTTTTACCAATGGTTGCCCTAAATATAGACAATATCATCATTTTTCATTTTCTTGGCGCTACCAACCTAGCTATTTATATTTTTGCGTCAAATATTCCAGAAAGGATAAGTGGTTTACTACGACCTATATCTGTCATAGCTCTACCCAAATTTTCTGAAAAAAAACCATCGGAAGTGAAAAGTTCTGTTTTTGCTAAATTGTGGAAACTAAGTGCGTTAGCTCTATTGGGGTGGCTATTTTATTTCTTTTTGTCTCCATTTCTATTTAAAATATTTTTCCCTCAATACACACAATCCGTAACTTATTCTCAAATATACGCCATCGTTTTCATATTCAGTACTTTTAGCAGTTTGTTATCAACTGCTCTATCTTCAATAAGATCAAAAGCTCTCTTCAAATTTAATATTATCAATCCTTTGTTTAATGTTGCCATTATATTCATAATGGTTTATTTTTTTGGTTTGTGGGGAGCGATTATTGGTAAAATCACAGGTAGTGTCTTCCAAACGGCTCTCAGTTGGTATTATCTAAACAACAGCGCTGGCAATCCTGCTTAAGTTGTTAATTTTGAGGTTGCAAAGATTTATAGATTTTTCTGATTTTGTTAGCAAACACCTCAAAACTAAAGTGCTCATCAGCAAAAATTGATGCATTTTTACCCATTAAATTTTTTTCTTCTAAAGACAGAGAGTATATATCCTCTATCGCCGATTTCAGAGATAAATGAGTAACCTCATTCAAAACTATTCCACATTTTGCTTTATTAATTATGATCTTCTGATCGTTAGTATCCGAAACTATCACTGGACGCCCACAAGCTAAATATTCCGATAACTTTTGTGGATACTGAAGATCGCTGACTTTTCCTTTTATTCTGGGAGAAACCATTACATCCATATCGCAAATAAATGATGTTATTTCTGTCCTAGCAAGCTTACCAACATATTGGATGTTCTCTGTTTTAGGAAATCTATCATTATCTTTTGCTTCAAAACCAGCAAGGTAAAAAAATATTTTTTTATTTTGTTCTAGTAATTTAGCAGCGCCCACAATAGATTCTATACCTTGCCAAAACGAGTCATTGCCTAAATACCCCACCTTAAATATTTCTCTCTTCGGCAATTCTTTAAATTTCACCTCAAAATCTACCGGCCCCCAAATCACTTCCACATCTCTTTTTTTAAACAAAATTTTCTGCAAAAAGTCTTTTTGAGTAAAACTCATTGATATTACCTTATCAGAGAATACAAAGCCCAACATATCTAACATTAAAAAAACAAACCTTTTCAACAAGGAAACAAATTTTTTTGACTCAAACCAAGACCAGCCATGAATCTCAAAAATCATTTTGCTTTTTCTGTTTAAAAACAATCTATAAAACAAAATGGGTATAACCGAAAGAGTGCTCACTCCATGAACAACATCAGGTCTCTCTTTTGTAAGCAAACCAAGAACCTGGCGAGAAAATCTCAATATACCCACCTTCTCTGTAGTGTAGAATCGCACTGCATTATTAAGAATCTCGCCACCAGTTGTCGCTACAGATACATCCGAGAACCTTGAAACAGCATTTATAGTAGAAACGGTCCTTATCGGAGTGCCAGTAAGACGTTTTAGATTAAACGGACAAACAAAAAAGACTCTCATTGGTAGTTATTTTTTAAAACGAAGACAAATCTCTTTTATGATCATATCTATATCGTATTTTTGTTGCCAATCTGGATAATGTTTTTTAAACTTGGATATGTCAGATATATACCAAATATGATCTCCTATTCTAGGTTTGTCCAAATATTCAACATCCGCTTTTTTACCGCTTATTTTTTCAATTTTTTCTACCGCTTCAAGCATTGATATATTTGAATATCTACCTCCACCAGCATTATAAACTTCACCTTTACGTGGATTATTATAAAAGTGCCAAAACATATTCACTAAATCGTAAGCATGAATATTGTCACGGACCTGTTTACCTTTATAACCAAAAATCGTGTATTTCTTTCCCTCCATCAAACATTTAGCCAAATAAGACAAAAATCCATGAAGCTTGGTCCCGCTATGTGCTGGCCCAGTAAGACATCCTCCTCTAAAAACAGCCGTATTGAGATTAAAATATCTTCCATATTCCTGCACCATTATATCTGCTGATACTTTAGAAGCACCAAAAATACTATGGGTTGTTTGATCTAAACTCATATTTTCATCAATACCATTTTGATATATGTGGCTAGGTTCTATTTCGTATCTCTTTTCCAATTCAACTAATGGTAGGTTATTTGGATTATCACCATAAACCTTATTGGTTGAGGTGTATATAAAAGTCGCAGTCGGTGAAAATTTCCTAAAATTTTCTAACAAAATCAAAGTTGCTCGAGCGTTCACGTCAAAATCAACTAATGGCTCCTTAACAGCCCAATCATGAGAAGGTTGAGCGGCTGTATGTATAATGACATCAAAAACGTGATTTTTAAAAACTTCCTCCATTTCCGATTCATTCCTGATATCAGAGTTATAATGTATATATTGTTCGCCAAACAATGATTTTAATCTGTCGTTGTTCCATTTAGTGCTTGCCTCTTCTCCAAAAAAATACTTGCGCATATCATTATCTATTCCCACCACAGTAAACCCTTTCTCAATAAAAAATTTAACCGACTCAGATCCGATCAGGCCAGCAGAACCTGTAACTAAAGCTTTTTTCATATAACGTAATTAAAAATATTGTAATACGTTAAATTTACCACTATCTCTTTACCGCTTCAACATTGAGACTAAAAAACACCTTGTTATTCATTATTTACCAAATTTTAAAACATTTAGGTTTTTCCTATAGAGGCACCCTTCAGTAAAAAATTAACCACACTACTGGACAAATAATTTCAGAAGACTCCTTGTTTCTTAAAATTTAGTAGTTTTCTGTTCGTTTTTTTTATCCATAATTTATGGTTTCCAAAAACCTTTCAGCTTCTTTATAATTTTATAAATAAAAAACAAAGAAAAAGTATATTTTCTTCTCAACCAATCAAACATTGGAACATAAACAGGAACAAAAACCATTTGTTTCTTACTTTTTATGTCTTCCTTTTTATGCCAATCAAAACGTTTTGGTAAATATTTAACTAATTCTGTACCAGGATAAATAACTACATAACGACCAAAAACCACCTCCCCAATATCAAAATCACATTTAAATATCATCCAAAACGTTTTTATTATATCAAACCAATTTTCGCCCGGATAACCCCAGATAAAAGAACCCCTAGCATAAATACCCCAATCTTTCACCTTTCTTATTGCGCGTATTATCATCTTGTGATTCGTCCTTTTATTCATTAGATTTAAAATCTTGTCACTGCCAGACTCTATACCAAAAGTTAACATAATACATCCAACTTTTTTAATCCTTGCAAGAATTTCATCGTCAATGATGTCAACTCTAGAATAACAACCCCATTTAAATTTTAATTTATTTTTTTCAACTAAATCACAAAATTGAAAAACCCTATCTTTGTTAAGCAAAAAATGATCATCGTAAAAAAAGATTACATATTTATCCCCATACTTTGATAAAATTTTTTTTACTTCATCAAAAATCCAACTCGCCGAATGGTATCTTATCTGACCATAATTAACTCTTGTTGCTGCACAAAAGCTACAACGAAATGGACAACCACGGGAAGTGCAGATAGAAATTGCAGGTGGCTTTTCTTTTATTGGTAAATTTAAAGAATATTCCCTTAAATCTATAATATCTAAATCCGGATGGCCGTATAAATCTAAATCTTTAATAATTTCTTTAGTTTCATTTTTTATAATCTGATTATTTTCTCTAAAATAGATTCCTTCAATATTTTTTAATTTATCATAATTATTATAGTCATTTGTTATTTTAACGATAGCTTTCTCACCATCGGCACAAACTCCAATATCTATATTTGGACAAGAAATCATCATTTCTTTACCCAAAAGAGCCACATGTGGACCCCCAACAACAATTAATTTATCTGGATTATTTTTCTTTACAAAATTAACTAAGTCTATCACCGCAAGTCTTTCATGGGTGTTGCAAGTAAAACCTATTACTTGAGGATTGAAAGAATCCACGGTATCTTTTAAAAATTCAAAATCATTTTTACCCTTAAGAGATAAATCTAATATCTTCACATTGTGACCAACTTTTTTTAAAGCGGTTGATAAATACAAAAAAGATAAGGGAGCACCTTCTCCTTTATTACCTTTAAAAGAAAAAGATTTTACAAGTAAAACATTAAACACTTTTTTTCTTCAAAAAATAAACTCTTTCGTGATAAAAAGATGGTAAAAACCGAAAAACTTTATCAAAAAACAGCTGCAAATATAAAGAAAGTTTACCAAATTTCCACAAAAAAGGAATGAATAATCCCACGGGAGATATCTTTATCGTCTCAAAATATTTCTTCATTTCTCTTTCATAGTCACAACGCCAATTTAAATGCAAAAGTTGTTTTGTTCTTTTGAAGAAATTGAGAAGGGATTCTTTTGAAGAAACGGTGCAAATATAATAACCGTTCGGGTTTAAATGTTCATAAACAAAGCTGAATTCTTTTTTGTAATCTATTAGATTTAAAACCCCAACCTCCACTATAATATCCTCTGTTGTTATTTTTTTGTCATCTCTAACAGAGAAAAAAACATTTTGCTTATATTCGCCTTTATTGGCCACCTCTATCATTTTGGGAGAAACATCTACACCTGAAACTCTTTTAAAAAGAAGATTCTGTTCTAAAACATTTTTTATAACAACACCATCAGCACATCCAATTTCTAAAAAAGAAAGGTCTTCTTTTTTTGGTATATCACAAAGATAATCTATCACTATTGCTAATCTTTTTTTAAAAAAGAAAGTTGTAAAACTGTTGGCTAATTTTGGATATCTTTTTTGAGAATAAACAATACTTTCTTTGTTGTAAAAATCTGTGTTTTTTTTCATAAAATTATTTTTTTAAAAAAACGAGCGAGCGAGAACCGTTGGGTTTCAGGTTCTTACATTCTTTTTTGTAATCATGAAAAATACTAAAAAAATCATTCTTGTTAATCTTCATTAAATCCAAATGAAGTTCACCTAATAAATTATCTACAATCTTAATACTATTGAAAGATCTAAAAACATCATACTCTGAACCCTCTATATCAAATTTCATTAGATCTATTTTTTGTATATTTTGTTCATTTATTATATCATCCAAACTTTTGGTAATAACCTCCACAAAAGATTCATCGTCTACTCGTTTTAATAAAGAAGAGGACATACTACTGTTTGGGTAGATATAAAATTTTTCTTTGCCAGTCTTGCTTGCGACAGCTAGATTAAAACAAAAAACATCTTTAAATTGACTAGTATTTTTCTTAAGTTTTTCAAATGTCTCTGGGTCTGGCTCAAACGCGTATATTTTTGCTTCAGGGTATCTTAATTTAAAATAAATAACAGATAAACCGATGTTACTACCCAAATCAAAGATAATATTGGGGTTAGATTTTAAATCCTTCTTGTATTCATCTTTTATAAAAATTTCTTCCAAGACAGCCAAATCAGAATCATCTGAAACATAAACATCAAAAGATTTGCCATATTTTTTTAATCTTAACTTAAACAAAACAAATTTTTTTATTTTTAATCTTTTTCTTATAGAAATTAAAATTGAAATTAAAACCAATTTAATCTTATAAAAAAATCCGTCTCCTAATTGAAAAGATGTTTTAAATGTTTTTATTAATTTATTTATTATTTTCATTGTGAAATAAAGTTTAAAATCTTTTCAGCTCTAGCTTTCCAAGAATAATTTTTAATTTCTATTAACGAACGTTCTGAAATTTTTGTTGCCAAATCCTTGTCTTCTAAAAGTTTTTTTATAGCCAACAGCAAACTTTCAGAATTATTGGGCTCAAAAAAACAGCATTTTCTTCGTTTAAAACTTCTCTAGCATAAGGCAAATCAGAAACAACAATAGGAACACCAGAAGCCATATATTCAAACAATTTCAGTGGAGAAGTAAAAAGTTCAGAAACAATGTCCCCTTTTTTATTTGGTAAAAGGAGAACATCTGCTGATTTTAAATAATAAGGAACCATATCTCGCGTCTGTCTTTCTTTAAGAATAATATTTTTATAATTATACTGACAACCTAATTTTTCAATTTCTTCTTTTGATCCACCAACCAAAACAAAAGTTATTTTGTCATATGACTTAGCAGCATTCAAAACAATATCTGTCCCTTTCCAAGGATAAAGACCGAAACTACCAGAATACAAAGCAATTGTTGAATCTAGCGGTAACCCGACTTTTTTTCTAGCTTCTTTTTGATTTATATTTAACAAGAATTTATCTAAATCTACAGCATCAGAAGAAACTAATATTTTTCTTTCATCTATACCAATTTTTAATAATTCTTTTTTTAAAAATGAAGTTAGGACAATATAAAAACTAGCTCTTTTCAATAAAAATTTTTTTAACAAATTTGTTTTCTTTCTCCATTCGTGAATTTCAATTATAGAATTCTTGAAAAAAAATAAAGATATTAAATCTCTAGAATAAACTTTTCTACCTTTTACTAACCTAGATGCTTTCAGGTAAAACAAAAAACCATTTAGCAAAAAACCCATCTTTCCAAATTTGATAAAATCAAAACTTTTAATAAAGGTTGTTTTAAAATTTCTTCTGACTCCATAAAACTCATAGGGGTCAACCTTAACAGAATTTTTTCTTAAGGGCACGATAATTTCCATTTCTACTCCTATATCAGAAAAAGCTTCGCACATCTTACTAATTTGGTATCCATGTGCTTTTTCGGTAGGAAAACGAATATTTGCTAAATAAACAATTTTCATATTTTTTCAAATTTTATTAAATTTTATTAAATTTAAATATTTTTTTATTTTTATACATATTTCACTTATTCTTTATTTCTTGACATATTTTATCTGCAAGTGATTCTAAACTATGTTTTTCAGTAACATATTTTTGAAGTTTTTCTGAAGCTTTGTTTATATTTTCGTCACTTTCATTAAGCCAAAATTCTATTGTTTTTGCAATATTCTTCGGCTCAACATTCTTTAAAACCATTTGGTCATCAATTTCTCCAACCAACGATTGATTTGCAACAATAACAATACAACCACAAGAAGCCGCTTCTAATATGGTTTTATCAAAACTACCAGAAGGAGTAAGGTTTATAAATATACTGTGTTCATTATAAATCTTCGGTGTCTCATAATTTGGCACAGCTTTATAAAAATTGACTTTGCTGTCTAAACTTAAATCTTTAACTCTGTTTTTTATAGAAGCATAAAATTCTTCATCTTTTGGCAATGGATCACCATAAAAATTACAAACAAAATCAATTCCTTTCTCGCACAAAACACCTAAAGCCTCAATGATTAAATCAGGTTTTTTAATAATACTAACTCTACCCAAGAACAAAATTTTATTTTGTTTAATTTTAGTATTTGATATTTGATATTTAAAATCGTTTGTGTCTATTCCTGCCGGCATCAATATTGTTTTTTTATATTTGGCGGTATAAGAATATTTAGAAGTGCAAAAAACTTTATTACAAAAAACTGAAGCTATATCAGTGCAAATACTTCCTGAACGGTGATTGCGCCACATATAAACTTTTTTCCTCATAAGCTTCCAAAAGAACCCGCCAATTAATACATATTCCTGATTCATATGCACAAAAACTGCATCGTAGTCTTTGTGTAAACCTAAAATAAAGTTTAGAAAATTTTTAACATACTTTATCTTACTTCTGCCAGATTCTTTTCCTAAAGAATAAACTTTTACATTTGAAGGTAAATCATACTTACCTTTCTCCAAACAAATTACAGAAATCTTTTCAAATTTTTCAGACAATTTTAAAACCCAATTATGAAAAAAACCCAAAATTGGATCGTTTTGGTCTATTTTTTGAGTTACCACCAATAAACGCATTTTAATTAATGTTTATAGTGTTAGATGGACAACCACTTTGCGCCTCTTGAGCTTTAGCAAGGTTTTCTTCAGAAATCTCTATTTCCGCTTCAATTTTTAAACCTTCAGGAGTTTTAACTTTAGCCTTCATATCATTTGGGTCTAAATTAAAAACTTCTGGAGCAACTCCTTCACAAAAAGCACAACTTGCGCACTTATTTTGGTCTACAGATATTTTTTTTATCATAATTTTATTTATTAATTTTCTAATAATTTTTCCCTTTATTTTTATCCTTCTTATTTTACATCCTTATATCTTTCTATTAGTTTTAATTTGTATCAACCTTTTTAAATATAATTCTGTAAATCAAAAAGTTTTGAATCATCACAAAAATACCAGCAATTACTTGAGAAAGTATATACCATATTCCTAAAACACTCACCAAATTAAAAACCAGACATGTGTTAACAACAACACCCAGCGTAATAGTAATCACAAATTTAAAAAATTGACGATATATTCCATTGATTTGTCTGTCTTTAAAAACTACAAATTTTTGCAACGTAAAACTGATTATGGTTGAAAAAACAAAAGCCAACATTGAAGAATACAGATACCAAATACCAACTTTGTCAGTAAAAATATACAGCATTAAAATGTTTAAAGATGCCGAAGTAAGACCACAAATAAAATACCTGGCATAAATTACTGAGTTAAAAAATTTATTTACAAATTCAAGAACTCTCAAAAAAATATTTTTGGTTTCAAAATTTTCTACAGTTTTTTTGACTGCGTTCGCGTATTTTTCAAAATAATCCTCTCCCTGTTCTAAATGTTTCAGAGTTTCTTCTTTAGCTCGTTCCCCCATCTTTTCAATCAAGTTTTTGTCTTTAAATAATCTTAAAATATTTTCGGCAAAACATTCCGTATCTAACGCGTCACAAATTAAAGCTGAATCTTCATTTTTAAAAACATCACCAGCCAGACCTGTATCTGACAACACAAGCGCTTTGCCAAAACTTCCAGCTTCCACAACCGAAATCCCATAGCCTTCATACATTGAAGTTGAAATATAAATACTGGCTTCTTTATAATATTTCGTTAAATCATTTTGCCAACCAACAAAAATAACCTTATTTTTCAAGCTTAAATCTTCGCAAAGCTTCTCAAGATTTCTTCTCTCGCTACCATCACCCACAATAGTAAAAGTGGCTTCTGAAAACTTCTCAGATATCATTTTAAAAGCTTTAATTGCTGTCTCTAGATTCTTTTCTTTTTCTAATCTACAAACAGTCAGCAGATTGGTCATTTCTTTCTGCTCTTTTTTAAATTCATAGTCTTTGGTTTTTAGTTCAACCTTGATTGGTAAAATATCAACATTTTTTGAAAATGGTTCTATTGATCTTTTCACCCTTTCTGAAACCACTCTTACTCTATCAGCAAAATTCACCACGAACCCTGACATTAAAGAACGAATTGTGTTGAGAAAAGAAACTTGTCTGAAATATTTGTGTTTAAAATCAGTGTGAATTTGAATATGTAAAGGTAAATTGAAAAACAGCTTCATAAAAACACCAACAAGCCCTGTCTCAAAAGGATCCTGACAAGAAACAACAATATTACTGTATGAATTTTCAATTTTTGGTTTAATCTTTTTAAATAATTTTTTAATAACCAAAAACGCATCCCATACATAAAAAAGCTTGTTGCAAGAATTTGTCGGGTAAACAAAAATTTTATCTGAAATTTTAACTCTTGAATTATAATTCATAACCCTAGTTGTAAAAACAACTATATGCATTTCTTCAAAAAACTTTCCATACTCTAAAGTTCTCTGTCCCACCACTGAGTCTTTTTCAAATAACTTCCTATCTGTGCCTATTGATATAAGTATCATATTTAGAAACTATCCTTTTGTGGTAAAAGTTAGGATTAAACATTTTCTGCGATTTTCATAAATTCTCCCGCTATCTCATCCCAAGTATGAGTAAAGCTAAATGCCCTGACTTTTTCTTTAGCTTTCCAATAACCATCAGCGGAAAGTATATAATTTATTATCCTCTTTATTTCTTCTTTATTCAAGGGATCAACAAAAATACCAGCTTCTTTAATGCGATCATAAATACCGACTTCTTTGGTGCAAATAAACGGTCTGTTGAGACGGATAGCATCCAAAATCATATTCGGACTAATATCCCCCAAAGAAACTAAAATAACAGCATAAGCTTTGCTCATTTTCGCCATAAACTCTTTGTAAACCAAATTTTCCATAAAGAGAGAAACTTCTGTTTGTTCTTTTTTTATTTCCTCAAAAACTTTGTTTAAAACATCTAAATTTTTCCAAGTCAGTTTTCGAGCTGAACCGATAAATTCTTTCTTTTCATATTCGTAATCGGATTCTTTCTTTCCGTAATAGTTTTCTACTATTGAAGTCCGTTTTTCAGAAATATTATAGGCTTTCAAAAATATCTGCCTTTGCCAATCAGTAGAAAAAATTGTATGTGAGACATTTTGTAAAGTCCATTTGGTTAACTTGAAAATGATTTTTTCCTTAAAAGAAAAATTAGATTTTTCTGTGTTGTAAAATTCTCTAAGCAACACTTTTTTTTTCGTTCTTTCTATATATTGTTCCCAAAGAAAATCCCCGCCAGTACGAATAATATTTTTTTTACCAAAAATTTTACAAACTAAAACTGTTGGTAAACCCACACTGAAAGTATCTAAAATAAACACAACGTCTGACCCAAAAACGCTTGGTATGATTTTCAAACAGAAATACAAATGCCTCAAACCAGTCGGGAGTTTGTCTTCAAAATTGTAAGTTTTGACAGAAACTTTGTTTCCAATTTTTTCTAAAGCCTCTTTGAGATTTTTAGCATACTGCGCAGGCCCTCCTATTTTAGGAGGATATATGCCTGTCGCTATCAGTATTCTCATTTTGTTTTACTAGGGTTTATGTATTTTTCATTAACTTCTAGTAATTTTCTTGTAAGTTCTGGGTTGTAACCCACGCTTTCAGCCCAAGTAGCCCAACCATAAATATCTTTAGGAATACATTTTGAATTAAAACCTCTGTTGTTTGGAAAGACAAAAGTCCACCAAAGATTAAATCTTGGGTCATCGCCATATACAGCATCTCTTATTGTGTAATAATCCAAACCAGCTTTTTCACAAACATCATACAATTCTTGACATTGAGCAACCTTGAAAGCAATGGCCCTATTTTCAGAAATTTTTATAACTTCAGCTTCATAATTTGAAACTTGTCTTATGGTGACATTAGCATTGTAAGCTTGTTGGTATAATTCAATCACTTTTCTTCGGTCTTTTGGCTGACCGCCAACTATGATAAACGGTCTAGCTTTTTGGTCGGTCATTGGATGATTTACGGTTTCTCCGAGATATTCAGGTTGCATACAGATATTTTTTTTGTATTTTTTTACAAGATAATCACATGTTCCGGGCTGAACTGTAGAACGTATAATTAACAAATCCTCTTTAGCTTTACTAACAACATCTTCCACAATAGAAACATCAAGTGACCCATCTTTTTTATTTGGTGTTGGAACACAAACAAAAGCAACGTCTGCTGTTTTTCTGTTTATCATTTTTTGAGCAGGGTCATGAACAAAAGCTTTAGGAAATAAAGATTTCATTGCTTTTCCAACCCAACCATAGCCATAAATTTTTACTGTCATATTTAATTATATTAAACTATTAATTTTAACTATTAAACAATATTTCCATACTTTTTGCTATCTTATCCCAATTATATTTATTTTGCACCATTTGATAAGCAGATTCAATTATCTTGCCCTTATTTGGGTCAGAAACCACTCTTTGCACAGCTTCAACAACACTTTTTGGACTTTCAGGCTGACAAAAATATCCAGTCTCATTTTCCTTGAGAAAATCTACAACACCACCAACTGGAGTAGCAATCACTGGAATTTTAACAGCCATCGCCTCAACAAACGAATTACCAAAACCTTCTGAAAGTGAGGCTCTGATAAAAATATCACACGCTTTTAAAAATTTTGGCATTTCATTATGAGAAACAAAACCTTTGAAAATAACTCTCTCTGAAACACCCAATTTTTTCGTAAGTTCTTTCAATTCTTTTTCCAATTCGCCAACACCCAATATCACAAATTTCACGTTTTCTGGTAATTTTGGCAAAGCTTTAATCACATCCCCTATTCCATTTTTTATATTTAATCTAGACGCTGTAATAAGTGCCACATCGTCTTTTTTAAGTCCTAATTCTTTTCTTATTTGTTCTCTCAGTTCATTATCCGTATTTTTTAATTCAAACTTCTTTATATCCACTCCATTCGGTATAAGTATCGGCTCACCTTGAAAACCCAACTTTTTAGCTCTTTCTCCTAAATAATTACTTATCACTGTCACTACAGAAGATTTTTTCAAAGCCAGTCGCCACGCTAAATTTAAAATTCCAAACCATTTAGTTTTCAAATATTCTTCAGAATCTCCTTCTTGTAAGGTGAGGATGATTGGCACTTTTTTGTTGCTTATTAGATTCGCAATAAACCCAGCTCCGCTTGCAAAAGTAACCATCATAGCCCAATAAAAATTGTATTGATTTTTATTATTTAATCTTTTGACTTTTACAACCCCTAAAAAAGGCAAAAGTAATTTGTCTAAAATGGCAACACCAAAACCTAATCGGTAAACATTTATGTTTCCCACTCTTTCAAAATTCGGTAAACCAGGTTTTAATTTCGCGGTTATCAAATCAAAACTACAATCTGAAATTCTATCGGTAATTTCTTTGATCGCTATTTCAGCCCCACCCACAAAAGGATAGTATGCAGTTGAAAATATGAGTATTTTTTTAGGCTTTAACACCCCTAAATACTACCAAAAATCAAGTTTTTCAGCCACTTTTACTCTCCTTGTAAAATTTTTCTTAAAGTTTCTTCTGGTACTTCTTTTTTAGATTTTGACTCCTTTTTGTCGATGTCATTTGCGTCCATTTTTATATTCGTATTGGCTTTTGCTTTTTCAATAGCTTCTTTTAAAGCCTGCACATTTTGAGGAGAGGGAGATTTTTTGTCTCTTTTTTTGTTTTTACGACTCAATTCTTTCAAAGAGATTGTTTCTTCTTTGTTTTTTGTGTTATTTTTAGCTTTTATTGCTTCTTCAAGAGCCTTAGCGAGAGGATTTATTTTTAGCTTTTCATCAGGTATAGCCGGCGTAATCGGCACGGCTGGTATAATTTTGTTTTGTTTTCGTTTTTTGTTAGCGCGATTTGCATCTTCTTCTTTTGTTGGCATCGTTTCTTTATTCGCGCCAAGTTTTTTCTCAGATTCGTGCCAATCCACTATCGCTTTTTCTACTTCTGCTTTAGAACGGGTATAATTTTTACGCGACATAGCTACAGTCTGATCTCTAAAAGAAACTTCTGGCAAAGGTGCTGGTGGTAAAGTTGTAGCCGAAAATGGTTGCGACGCAACTCCATCAATCATAAGTTTTAGATAAATTTGATATTTACCAAGATTAACCAAATCCTCCATGGTAAACACAGGAGCAAATTCTTTTTCCAAAATTTCCGCATCAAAAGAACCAACCCGAAAAGAAATCATTGTGCCTACGTTACCAAAAACAGCCGCCCTCACCTCTTCAGCCATTTGCTCAACATATTGGTGAGTGATATTAAGACTAAGTTTATATTTTCTGGCTTCTGAAAGAATATCAGCAAAACTTTTGTTAGCGAAAGACTGAAATTCATCCACATAAAGATAGAAATTTGGGAGTTTAGCTAATTCTTGAGGACCAGCGTTGGCGCGAGACATAGCAGCCAAATATATCTTAGTAACAAGCATTGAACCTAAAAGATTGGCGTTATTTTCGCCCACCAAACCTTTGGACAGGTTCACAATAAGAATCTTGCCCTCATCCATTATTTCCCTAATATCAAAAGAAGATTTTTGTTGACCAATAATGTTTCTGATGAGCGGGTTAGAAGTAAACTGTCCAATTTTGTTTTGAATAGCTGGTATAGATTCTGCAGCAAATCTTTCGGTATAACCAGCATATTCCTTAGTCCAATAATTTTTTACTGACGGATCGGTAATGTTGGCAATAACAGCGTTGCGGTAATTTTTATCAGAAAGCATTCTATTAATACCAAGCATTGTCGCTCCCGGATACTCAAGGAGAGCTAAAATAGTGTTTTGTAAAATATATTGCATACGATCAGAAAAACTTTCTTCTCCGAAAAGTTTTTCAAAAGCACTCATAAGCCCCGAAACCACCAAGTGGCGTCTTTCTGGACCAACATCTTCCATCACATTGAAAGCAATCGGATGCTCAATATCAAAAGGTGCAAAATAAATAACATCTTTAACTCTCTTTTCTGGAATAAAATCAAGCAAAAGATCGGCAGTCTTACCATGAGGATCTAAGAAAGCCACACCATTGCCATTTTGAATATCTTGAATAGCTAAATTTTCAAGCAAAACTGATTTACCCATACCGGTTTTCCCGACAGAGTAAATATGACGAAGTCTATCTTCATCTTTAATACCAAACTTTACTCGCTCATTACGCGCATCGGTTTCGGCAAAATAAGTAATATTATTAGGGCTAGCCATCAGTGTTATTATAACATTATCTCAATTATAAGTATTCTATTAAATAACTAAATTAATTTTTTAGAAGCGCGGCTTCTGTGTAAGTGTTTGCTGGATCCCAAAGCATCCAAGAGGTGAGACCAGCATCATAAGTTCCTTGAATTTGTTTTCTGATCATTGAAGCTGTGTAATGCACTGGGTAATCATTATCTTGAAGCCAGGGACGAAGTTGGAGAGGGTTGATCCTCTTTAAAAGTTTTTCACTTGGAGTGAAGTTTACAATCTCTCCATTTATAAATCTGGTAGTAGAAGCAATTTCGTTTTGCAGAAACTTAACCCGAGCCACAGCTGCATCCATACTGAACTTTACAATTTCATAAGGCACTTTGTTCGGATCAGGCCAACCATTAAAATTATTAGGATAATGTGAAGGATAAACCATTGGAGAAACATAATCAAAATTCATAAGAGCATATTCTAAAATTTGACCAATACCCAAGTCATCGGTATTGGTCGTTGCCATACCAAATAAATCAGCCGAAGTCACCAAACCAGAATCTGCAAGCCTAGCATCAAGATATACGAAAAATTGATGTAACATATCTTTTTTCAGAACATTACCAGTGTGTGAGAAATAAATATCACTCATATTGCCATCTGACGGGAAACGAATATAATCAAAATTGACTTCGTCAAAACCAATAGCGTAGGATGAGGTTGCGATAGAAATTATATAATCCCAAAAAGGCCTACTACCCACATCCACAAAAGCGATACCTTTTTTATCTCTCCAAACTCCCCCATCACTTTTTCTTTTTACTGCTTCACTGGGATAATTTTTAACATAAAGAGGATCTTGAAAAACCGTCACTCTTCCTATCACATAAATACCTCGGTTGTGTAAATTTTGAACAAACTCTTGCATATCAGGAACTTTACAACCAGAACCCTCTAAAGCATCCACCTTCTCGTTGCCAGTCTTGAAAGCTACTGTGCCGGTGTAATCTTTAATGTCAATCACCACCGCATTAAGTTCAGTTTCATCAATAAGTTTAACCAATTTCTCTCTAAAAGAAGGCATACCGGCCACACACTGAGTCATATAAATACCCTTGAGCGGCTCTGGGGTTTTCAAATGTATAATCTCAGGTTCAATCACAACCTTTTCGGTTGAAAGTGTGGAGGTAGAAAAATTTTGAATACCACTATAAGAAGTCTCAGAAGGAATTATGAAAGATAAAATAAAAAAAACGAGAGCCAAACTTCCAAAAAACACCCCCAATGTCTTGCCTTTGTTTGCCATATTTCTTATTGGTCAACTTTTGATTCTTCCTTAATTTTGGTTTGAGAAGTTGCTAAATCTGGAGCACTGGAAAATTTCAATGCCTCTTTTTCTGCCTGAGAATCAGTGAGCACATTTTTAATTTTTTTTCTTTTTATCTTTGGTTTGATTTGAAGTTTTTGAAAAACGATCGGACAAGAAAAAACAAGGATTAAAAATATACCCGACAAAAAAGTTAGAGTATTTTTCCAAGAACCAGGCACACCTAAAAAAGGTAGTATAGTAATCCAGATTCCAAACGAAATTAAAAAATTGTTTTTATGCATTACTTACAGTATAAAGGCGCCCCGCCAAAGGCGCAAGTGAAAATAAATGAATTGCGCAAATTAGACCTTAATTCTTTTTTCTTTCCAGTGGTTTATGGTCACAATAAGCGGACTAGCAAAAAATATTGATGAGTAAGTTCCTGCAACAATACCAATAAGCATAACCAATGCGAAATTCTTAATTGATTCTGGGCCAATCAAATAAAGAATAAAAATTGCAAACAAAGTCGTTATTGAAGTATTTAAAGAGCGAACAATGGTTTGGTTAATACTTTCACCCACAATAACTTCAAATTCTTTTTTATTTTTTTGGTTTTCATTTATACGCAAGTTTTCTCTTACTCGGTCAAAAACCACAATGGTGTCATGCACTGAAAAACCTAAAATAACAAGTAACGCCGTCACAAACAAAGTGCCAACTTCAACACCTGACCAGAATCCCAAGAAAGCAAAAACACCAGTGGGAATTAAAACATCGTGCGCTAAAGCCGAAACTGTCACAACTCCATAAACCCAGGAAGAAATAGGTTTAGAAACTTTTCTAAAAGCAAAAGCAATAAAAACCACTATAGCCAAAAGCACCATAAGTATAGAAAGCCAAGATTTTTGGATAGCCTCCTTACCCAAAACTGGTCCTACTGAACTAAAAGTTTTTTCAATTGGTGAATACTTATTTTCAAAAGTTAAATTTTCCAATATAAAATCCTTTTCTGACTGTGTTATTTCTTTAGATCTTATAATAAAACCCTCACCTGAAGGTCTCACGGAAAAATCTCCAATATTATCCATTTGAGCTAAAACATTGTTTACTTCAGAAACCATCGGTTTTTCTCCTTCAAAAGCCACTTCAAGTAAACTGCCTCCAGTAAAATCCACGCCCGGCTTCAAACCCCAAAAAGCTATCGCAAAAATAGAACCCAAAGATAAAACAGCAAAGATGACATAAAATATTTTTCTGTGTTTGACAATAAACATAATTTTATTTTTTATTTATTTTTTCTTCATCACTCATACTCAATGCAAACAAAATTGTCCTAGAAGCAGTAATGGCTGAAAACATAGAAACCAGGACTCCAATTAAAAAAACCAAAGCAAAACCTTTAATGGTAGGAGTGGAAGCGAAATAATACAAAATTACAGCGGTGATAATACTGGAAAGATTAGAATCACGAATAGAACTCCAAGCTCGACTAAAACCTTCTCTTAAAGCGTCGGATTTATTTTTGCCCATTTTTAATTCTTCTTTAATCCTTTCAAAGATCAAAATATTCGCATCCACCGCCATTCCAACAGAAAGAATAAAACCAGCAATACCAGCAGCAGTCAGCGTAACTGGAATAAATTTAAATAAAGCCAAGTTGATAACAGTATAGATACCTAATGCCAAGACAGCTACAAAACCTTGGAATCTATACCAAATGAGCATAAAAGCTGCTATCAAAACAAAAGCGTAAATTCCAGCTCTAACTGAAGCATTAATAGCTTCTTCACCCAAGGTCGCACCAACAGTCTCGGAACTCAAAAGTGAAATCGGCATAGGTAAAGCGCCATAATTTAAATCGCGCACCACTTGTTTAGCTTCATTGGGAGTGAAGTTGCCAGTGATAACTGCTTCTCCGCCAGTAATTTCTTCTCTAATATAAGGAGCTTCTATCAAAATCCCGTCTAAGAAAATTCCTAGAATATCTCCAGTATTTTCTCTAGTAATTTTAGCAAAAAGTTCAGAACCTTCTTCGTTAAATTTCAGACCAATAACTGGTTTAGACATTTGTTGATCAAATTGAATGCTGGCTTTTTGTAACATCCGACCAGTGAGACCTGTCTCCATAAAAACATTTGAAGTGCTAGCAATGGCACCTTCTTGAATTTTATTTTTATTTTCTTGAGAAAGAAGCTTGAATTCTAAAGTTGGAGTTTCGCCGATTCTTCTAATTGCTTCATTAACATCGGTTACCCCCGGCAACTCTACAATGAGTCTATGTTCAGTTCCTCCACCGATAGTGCCCCCTTTTTCCACCTGAACTATTGGTTCAGAAACACCAAAAAGATTGATTCTTCTTTCAATCACATCACGCAAAGACAACATCGCTGAAGAAATATCTCCTGGGGCAATTTGAGAAGTGTCAGCCTTGTAAACAAGATGCGTGCCACCCGAGAGATCAAGGCCTAATTTAAACTTATTGGCGCCACTTTTTTCAGTATTATAAACAACAACCCCAACGACAATACTGAGAGCAATTAAAATGATTGTCCAAAATCTATATTTTGCCATACAGCAAATGTTACCTAAATTAAGGAATTTTTGCAATTACAATTTTTTAGAAAAATTAAACTCCGCTCTGAGAAAGTAAAATTTTAATAGTCTTGAGAGCAATTTTAAAATCAAGCATTACAGAACGATTTTTAATATAATAAAGATCATAAGAAAGTTTACGACGAGTTTTTTCACTATCAGCAAAGATTTTCGGTGGATCAGTGTGATAAAGTTGAGCCCAACCAGAAAGACCAGGTTTAACTAAGTGACGAACATTGTAATAAGGTATCTCAGTCTCATAATGTTTAACCAAAGAAGGTATCTCTGGTCTTGGACCAGTAAGGGACATATCTCCTTTTAACACATTCCAAAGTTGAGGTAATTCATCTATACGCAATTTACGAAGCCACTTACCAACACGAGTAATTTTTTGTTCTTGCTCCGCACTGTTTTGCTCAAACATACTTCTAAATTTTTTGACGTTTATTATTTTGTTGTTCTTGCCTACTCGTTCCTGAACAAAGAAAACTTTACCACCGTCATCTAATTTTATGGCGAGTATTACAAATGGATAGAAAACAAGCGAAATTGCCCCAATCAATAAAGATGCAACAATATCTATAAATCTTTTCCATGCATCATAAGCTGTTCTGGATTCAGTAGAAATATTTTCTAAAAACCAATTATAACGAACCAACGAAAGAGGTATTCTATCAAAAAGATCTTCATAGATTTTATACATATCTATAAATTTCACACGTGAAAAAATAAGATTGTAAAGGTGTGGTAATATCGGTTCTACTTTTTCATTTTTTAAATCCACCGCAATTATCTGCACTTCCTCCGAATAAACTCTCCGCAAAATTTCTTCCTGAAAATCAACCCCCGACACTTTATCCAAATCTACAGAAGAAATAAATTGTAGTCCGTATCTTGAATTATTATTAACTTCCTCCAAAAGTTCTTTCATTTCTTCCCCATTGCCAATAATAATACCTTTTTGTTTAGATAAAGGGTGTAGGAAACGATCACCATAAATCCTCCACAACAAAATAAAACCAAAAGAAAATACCAAATAAATAAAAAGGTTGGTTTTTGGAGCAATACCAAAATAAGGAATAAAATAAAAGAAAAGAACGGCAATAAAACTATTGACAACCTGTGCATTAAAAACCGTAGACGGTAAACGACTTTTCAAAATAAGAGTATGTTTCTCGTAAAGTCCAGATATAAAAAACACCAAAATCCAAACAACAATAATTATAGAAAAAGGAGCAAGGTGTAAAGACCAGACCGGTCCGATATCATAAAGAGACCAATAACGCAAAGAAAGTGTCAACCATAAAGAAAAATACAAAATAGCGACATCTCCTAAAAATAATACCAAAGTCTCTTTTTTGCCAGATATGGTCATTGTTTTAATTATAACTTTGCAAAAATTTTATTCCATATATTATATAACGGCTTGTATTTTTAGTCAAATTAAGGTAAAATTTATACTTATGCAAAAAAAGAAAATTCTCTATGTTGTTACCAAAGGTAATTTTGGTGGAGTTCAGAGGTATGTTTACGATCTCTCAACTAACCTCTCTAAAGACGGATTTGAAACAGTAGTGGCTTGTGGAGAAGGAGGGCTACTTATTGAAAAATTAAAAAAAGTAAATATTAAAACTATAGAAATTAAAAATCTAAGAAGAGATATCAAACTCAAGGATGATTTCAAAGCTTTTTTCAATTTAATAAAAATAATAAAAGAAGAAAAACCAGACATTGTTCACTTAAACTCTTCCAAAATCGGACTCCTTGGGGCTTTAGCGGTTTTTTGTTTAAAAATTGTAAATTGGAAATTAAAAATTCGCGCTATCTTTACAGCGCACGGCTGGGTTTTTAATGAAGAAAGAAGTGCTTTATCAAAAACAATTTTTTCTTTTTTGCATTGGCTCACAATAATCTTGTGTTATAAAACTATTGTTGTCTCAGAAAAAACTAAGAAAGATGTCGCCTGGATGCCATTCATAAAAAACAAGATCGTTTTAATACATAATGGCATAAAAGAACTTGAGGCTTCAGAAAAAATGACCAAGCAAGAAGCTATTTATAGTTTAGTGGGCGAAGAAACCGAAAAAACAATAATCTTCTCAGTAGCCGAACTTCACAAAAACAAAGGGTTGGATATAGCCTTACTAGCACTTTCTTCTCTACCAGAAGAAATAAAATCAAAAATAATTTATTGCGTAGCTGGAGCCGGAGAAGAAGAACAAAATTTAAAAAAGATGGTTGAAAATCTTGACTTAAAAAAGTTAGTCAAGTTTTTGGGTTTTATGCCGAACGCTCAAAAACTTTTATATGGAGCGGATATATTTTTGTTACCTAGTCGCACAGAAGCTTTTCCTTATGCGATATTAGAAGCTGGACTCGCAGGTTTACCTATTATTGCTACCAGTGTTGGTGGTGTGCCAGAAATTATAACCGATATGGAAAACGGTATTTTAATTCATTCCAAAAATCCTAAAGAAATAGCTGAGGCTATTCTCTATCTTATAGAACAACCCAACAAATCAAAAACATTTGGAAAAGAAATAAAAGCCACTGTTTCCGAATCTTTTTCAATAGAAAAAATGTTAATAGAAACTAAAAAAATTTATAATTAATTTTAGGTCATCCCGATAATTTCATTACTAACACTATCTTTGCTAGCCGCTCTAGCGTAAGAGCGTTGCCCCATCAAAATTCCTATTCCTAAAAATTCAGCTAAAAGATGTGAACCACCATAACTCATAAAAGGCATAGTGATACCAGTAACTGGCAAAAGTCCAATATTCATACCCACATGAATAGTAAAATGAGAAATAAGTATTGCAAACAACCCTAATCCGTAGAGAATTTCAAAATTAGTCGCTCCTTTTCTTGAAATACTAAGAATCTTCCAAAAAACTACCCCATAAAGAATAAAAATAATAACAACCCCAACAAAACCCCACTCTTCACTGAAAGCAGCAAAAATAAAATCTGTCTCATATTCAGGTAAAAATTTGAGTTTAGACTGACTGCCAAGACCAACTCCTTTGCCCCAAATTTGACCTGAACCTACTGCAATAGTTGATTGATAAGCGTTGTAACCAGCCCCAGAAAGATCAGTTAAAGGATTTATAAAAGAGATAATTCTAGCCTTTTGATAATCTTTAAACACCCCAAACCAAAGCCCGCCAAAAGCTATGAGACCTGTTATAAAAACAACCAGAAGGTGCTTTTTAGAAATACCTGAAATAAGAACCATAATCAACCAAATGGCAAATATAACAACCGCCGAACCAAAATCGGGTTGTAAAAAAACTAAAATAAAAATTGCAAAAGCATAAAACCCTGAAGTAAGAATATGTCTAACATTAGCGATTTCTATATGTCGTCTAGAAAAATATTTAGCCAAAATAATAACTAAAGCAACTTTAGCAAAATCTACTGGCTGAAAAGCAAAAGCTCCAAAATCAAACCAGCTTTGAGCACCTTTAAAAACCGAACCAACAACAAACAAAAACAAAAGCACCAAACAAGTAAAAACAAAAAGAAGACCCGCTGTAATCTTGCTTCGCAAAAAACGCCAATCAATTAAACTAGCTGTAAACAAAACTAAAGTTGAAACTGCAAACCAAATAATTTGCCGAGTAAAAAGAGCTTTTTCTGTCCCAAACGAATTCATAGTCAAAATACCAGCCCAACATATAAAAAATATGGCACCAAAAAGCACCCAATCTATTGAATAATTCAATTTTTTAAACAAATTGCGCATCATTCTAACCTATTTAACCAGATCGCCAAATATTTTGTAAGTTATCTCTATCCTAGCTGGCACTTCTTCACATATATCAGAAGAAATATTTTGATAAATAGCTTTCAAATCAGAAGCGGTCGGGGCAAAGAAATAACTTTCATTATTAGAAGCAACAGATTTAAGAAAAGAATCGTTTATCTTGTTACCTAAGCCTATGGTGTATACAAAAACACCATCTTTTTTAAGATTATGAGCTTCTTGTATTGCAGTATTTTCAGCATATTTAATATCGTCTGCTTCAGTTTTACCTTGAGGATCTCTAGGATTATTAGCAACACCATCAGTTAAAAGTATAATAATTTTTGAAGATTTGTTATCAGCTCTGACTGACACAAGTTCTTGCCAAGCAAAATGTAAAGCATCATAAGTGTTGGTATACTGCGTGCTACTTGGTTCAATTGTTATGGAGCCAACTGACTGTTTAGCCAAAGCAAGATCTGAAGTTAAATTTAAATCTATCGGATCTTTTGCATTAGTAGCGAAAGAAACAACCCCAACTTTATCTTTCGGTCCAAGTTGGTCTATAAATGACATAGCTGCATTTTTAGCTGTGCTTAAGGGTTCAGGTGGATTATTAGATATTGAAGACATAGAACCCGAACGGTCAATAAGAAGCATTACATCAGAAGGTTTTTCACAAAATTTAGAACTAAGTTTAAAAGGTTTTGGCCAGGTGAAAAAAATATTGGTATTTTCATCTTTTTTTAGACTTTCAATAAAAGTCCTGGAAGAGGCTATCACATTATCAGAACCATCAAAAACCGCCACAATAACTTCTATATTTTTAACTTCTTCCACACCATTATTTTTAACATTAGCTTCTACTCTTGGAGAAGTATCCGCTCGTAAAAGAGAGCTATGAGTGATGGTTAGATCATCTTTTATTTCATAATTTTTCCAAAAAATATCTTTGCCAAGCTCAAAGACAGCGCGACTTGGTGTTGAGTTACCTTTAATTTCTATGGAACCCTCAAAAATACCGACGGTTTTTCCTTTGGGTAAAATTGTTGCACTTTTTCTTTCTTCAATAAGTTTGTTGTTGTTATCGTAAATACTTAAAGTATAAGGCACGTAAACCGCATCAGCTTTAGTGTTAGGATTTTCTACATAAACTAGCGCACTCCAAAGCCCAGGAGTAACTTCAAAAAGTCTTGGGTCCCATCTTACAATTGGAGCAATAACACTATCACTACAAACAAAAGGGCATGAACCTCCACAGTCTATACCAGTCTCATCGCCATTTTGTATACCGTCATCACAAGTCGGAGCTTTGTGCCAAAAACTCCAAAATATCAAAAAACTAATTGCCGACAATACCAAAACCACAGAAGCTAAAACGGTAGTCTTTCTTCGTGAAGCCCAAGCAGATTCCATTTCATAAAGTTCTGGATTCATATTTTAATTATATCGTATATTTACATCACCCCCAACCTTTAATAAGTCGGGTGGTGGAAAACAAAAAAGGACCCGATTGAGTTTGCGCGCAAATTAACGCAAATCAATCGGGCCCTGAAGAAAAAAACCTACTCAAGATAGCCACCCGCGAATCCGCGGGCTGGGTCGCCGTATTTCCCTACGGCGGGGTAGGTTACCAGAAACTTAGCAACCTGTTTTGAATTCGCCGCTTGTAGAACGACCTTCCGACGTCCACGGTCGTTCATTTCGGCCAGGAAGGCAATGCCTTCCCGAGCAGCCGCTTCCGGCAATTCTGGAATCGTTCCAGACCGGAAGTCGGCCACATGGCCGGGGAGCTCCGCCACCCTGGAAGCGGCACGGAGAGCTTTTCGGGCCTTCTCCACGTCCCTCATAACTTCTTCCACGGGACGGTTTTGGAATTTGGCCCGAGACCTTATGCGCCACTCCATCAGCGCATTGGGGTCAATTCCGGGGCATTCACCCCGGTATGCCGACCCCAAGCAGTGATCAGCTGCAGCAACCAAACGCAACTGGCTCACCGACTGCTCGTCGGCAAAATGTTCGCCATAAATCTCTTCCAACTTGGCGAACACTTGACCAACACTGCTAGCCTCCCAAAAGTTCTCTGGAGGCTGCCCGTATCCCGGGTCACCCGGACGATGATGATCAATCACCGTCCACCAAACCCCTTCCATCACCGGCACCTCGCACTCCACCAAAAAAATCTCGGTGGCGGACAACGAGGTGGTGTTTGACGAGATCTCTCCCTTGTAGGCGTTGCCGGGGTGAACTCGTTTTCCGCTGTTCATAGCGTAAACGACGTTCTCCCCAACAGAGCGAAGCAGACCCTCAATTGCTTCCATTTCCGGGTCCCCTGCGCCCAATATCCATAACCTCTCATCCATTATTTCCTCCTTGCCACCATAGTGGCAAAAAATTTTTTAATGAACTAGCTGTTTCGTCCTTTTGCTTTGCCAAATTAAAGCTTTGGCGAAAGCTGGACTCATCAGTCAGAGTTCACACTCTGAGACAGCACTATATTAAGTATATCATATTATGACTCTTGTGTCAAGCAATAATTTCCTTTTGTATAAAAATAAAAAACGACTCAAAAGAGTCGTTTTTTATTCTAAAATTGAATCCTTTGTGCTGGCGGCTACCTACTCTCCCCTTACGAGTACCATCGGCACTACCAAGCTTAACTTCCGTGTTCGGAATGAGAACGGGTGTGACCTCGGCGTTAAGCCACCAACACAAAAAATTCAATTTCAACAAAGAGACTATCTTATCTAGATAGTCTCAAAAGGCAGGAAAAAATTTGGGTTTATTTTAGGTTTTCAAATTTCCTAATAGAATCGGAAAATTAGTACGCCTCGGCTTAAGCAATCACTTGCCTTACACCTAGCGCCTATCACGTGATCATCTCTCACGATCCTATAACGATTCCTCATCTTGGGGCCGGCTTCCCTCTTATATGCTTTCAGAGGTTATCCAAACCCGACTTAGCTACCCTGCGCTGCTCTTGGCAGAACAGCAGGCACACCAGAGGTCAGTTCAACTCGGTCCTCTCGTACTAGAGTCAAATCCCCTCAAGAATCAACGCCTACAGTAGATAGGAGACCAACCTGTCTCACGCATGTTACCACGAATTACTTCGTGCATTGGACTATACGTTCATCTCACACGAGATGGTGTAGCTGTAGTCTCTACGGACCTTTTCAAGTCCTCGGTATTGTCCCTTGTTAGGATTTTACCGATATAGCCACACTTAATTCTTATGTATCACTACACAAGACCGCCGTGATCTGATTGCATCTACTTATCATTTAACAAAACAAAAAGTTTTATAACAGTTTCTAATTTCATTACCTCTGAGGATTCAGATTGTTCTTTGGTCAAATAAATTTGACCAAAGAACGGTCTGAACCCAGCTCGCGTATCTTTTTAAATGGCGAACAGCCATACCCTTGGGAGCTTCTCCACCCCCGGGATAAGATGAGCCGACATCGAGGTGCCGAACACTGCCGTCGCTCTGGACGCTTAGGCAGTACCAGCCTGTTATCCCCGGAGTAGCTTTTATCCGATAATCTTTCACCGCATCTAATACGAATGATCGGTTCACTTAGCTCTGCTTTCGCATCTGCTCGACATGTACGTCTTGCAGTTAAGCCAGCTTGTGCCTATACACTATCGCCATGGTTTCCATTCACGGCTAGCTGACCTTAATAGGCTCCTCCGTTACTCTTTAGGAGGATAGCGCCCCACTAAAACTGCCCACCAGACACTGTCTCTTTCGTGTTTTGCACGAGAGGTTAGAAAATATGTCATTACAGAGTGGTATTTCACTGACGGATCAGAGCCATCCGAAAACGACTCCTCAAATCCTCCCACCTATGCTACGCAGTAAAAACATATCCTCAATGCCAAGTTGCAGTAAAGCTTCCGGGGTCTTTTCGTCTAACTGCAGGTAACCGGCATCTTCACCGGTATTGTATTTTCACCGAGCGAGTCCCCGAGACAGTTCCCCAGTCGTTACACCATTCGTGCGCGTCTGAACTTACCAGACAAGGAATTTCGCTCAACTATTCCTCTAAGTTGGACTCTATCTTCATCCTTTTGATTATCTCAAAGTGGGATGCATGGCGTTGGTGCACTAATTTACCATGTTTGGACTAACATCACATTACTGTAATGTAGGTAGCATCTTTTTTGTGTAACTAACTATTTTTATCTCGTCTTTTTTATGTCTAATTAAACTATTTATCTTTATAATTGTCCCAGTCCTTTTGAAACCTTCAAAAAAGTTCCAAAACCTTAGGACAATTATAGTTATTGCCGACATTCACCAGGGCTTACAACAGTCAGCTCACACCTAAATGAAAACAATTTTCATAATTTTTTATAAAAATTCCGTTCATTTATGGTATGAACCGCCGTTGTTTGACCTTCTGGCATTGGTCAGGTGTCACCCCCTATACATCCTCTTACGAGTTCGCAGGGAGCTGTGTTTTTGATAAACAGTCGCCAGGGATTCTTTAGCTGCGGCCTCTATTGCTAGAGGCAGGCCTTATACCGAGGGTACGGCCGCTTTTTTGCCGAGTTCCTTGGGGACATCTCACTCGTTCGCCTTGGGCTTCTCGCCCCAACTACCTGTGTCGGTTTACGGTACGGTCTGTTTATATTTAACCTTAGAAGTTTTTCTTGGAAATGTGCTTTGCAAAATCCCCTTTGACGAATCTCCAGGTTCCTATGTTGCTTGAATATAAGATTTAACTTAGTTGCACGGATTTGCCTATGCAACATTCTGACAACATCGACTCAAATCCAATAATGAGCAATGCATACTACACTTCGTCGCTCCATCGAAATATAAACAGGTGCAGGAATATTAACCTGCCATCCATCGGGTGCGGCTATCGCCATTCCCTTAGGACCGACTAACCCTTGGCTGATTGACATCGCCAAGGAAACCTTAGTTTTTCGGCGTGCACTGTTTTCAAGTGCATTGTGGTTACTTGTGCCAACATTTTTACTTCTGTACGCTCCAGTGTGGGTCACCCCTTCACCTTCACAGCGGAACAGAATACTCTCCTACCGCTTGTAAGCTTCATCAAGGAGGGATTTTTCAAAAAAATCCCAGAAAAATTTAAACTAAAAAAAGAACTTTATTATGGAGAGGGGTGAGTCACTGACTCACCTGCTCCGCACAACTTTGCGATTCTTTAAAAGCGAATCGCACAACTTGGAGTGACTCACTGAGTCGCCTCTCCATAATAATCTGGCGGAGAAGAATAATTGGGTCGTTACATAATGCATTCGCGACCGTTACTAATATTACTCTCCTCCAAATTTTTCCTTGATGAAGCCTACAAACCCTCAGTTTCGGTACATAGCTTAGCCCCGATTATCTTCGGCGCAAAATCTCTAAATGAGTGAGCTGTTACGCTTTCTTTAAATGATGGCTGCTTCTAAGCCAACATCCTCACTGTTAGAGAAATTTCACCACCTTAAGTGCACTTAGCTATAATTTAGGGACCTTAAATAGAGATCTAGGCTGTTTCCTTTTTGACGAACGGAGCTTAGCCCCCGCCGTCTAACTGCCACGTTTTTAACTTATAGTATTCGGAGTTTGATAGGTTTGGCGAGATTTCTCCCTGTCCAAACCTTCCAGTGCTCTACCCCTATAAGGAACACGTGACGCGAACCCAAAAGCTCTTTCGGAGAGAACCAGCTATTACCAGGTTCGATTAGCTTTTCACTCCTTACCACAGGTCATCCGAGGGAATCGCACGACCAACCGGTTCGGGCCTCCATCTCGCTTTCACGAGACTTCACCCTGCCCATGGCAAGCTCACCTGGCTTCGGGTCTAATATATACGATTTTTAGTTCGCGCTATTAACGCTCGCTTTCACTTTGCCTAACGCGGGTCGACCGCTTCAGCAACCGCATAAATTAACTCGTTGGCTCATTCTTCAATAGGCACGCAGTCGAGGATTTACACCCTCTTCTACTCCTTGTAAACATATGGTTTCAGGTCTATTTCACCGCCCTCAACGGGCTACTTTTCACCTTTCCCTCACGGTACTAGTTCACTATCGGTCTAGAAACATATTTAGCCTTACCGGTTAGTTCCGGCAGATTCCCCCGAGCTTTTCGTGTCTCGAGGTACTCAAGAATATAAGCAAGAAAGATTACTTGTTTTCGACTACGGGACTATTACCCTCTAGGGTGCTTCTTTCCAGAAGCTTCTTCTAACAAGTAATTTTTTGACTTTCCTTGTATAAATACAACACTTACATCTTACAACCCTTATTTTAACTTGCGTTAAAATAAGTTTGGGCTTCTCCGCTTTCGCTCGCCGCTATTTACGGAATGCTTTTTAGTTTATTTTCCTCCTGGTACTGAAATGTTTTACTTCCCAGGGTGTGCTCGCGCTCCGCGCAAAATTTTCAATGTTTTAATTTTAAATTGAAAATTTTGTGCGAAGCACGTTCCGTGCAAGCACGGAGGGTTTCCCCATTCGGAAATCTCCGGATCAAAGGTTGCTTAGCACCTCCCCGAAGCATATCGTCGCCACGCCACGTCCTTCATCGCTATTTCTAGCCAAGGCATCCACCATACGCTCTTAAATTTCTATTAGGAAATTTAAAAACCACTACCATGCAATCGCTCTCCGGGCGACTACACGGTTTAATTTAACTTAATTTTATCCTGCCTTATGAGACCATTATCTCTAAGACATTCAATTCACCTTCCACTTCTAACAAACAAAGACCCCTTAACCAAATCTGAAGCAAACTTCAAATTTTATTATGGTAATTCATTAGAGTGGCATTAACTTGTCAAAGTACCACAATATTTTTGAAATAAAAAACCGCTTTTTTGGAAGCGGGCTCAAAATCAAGCCAAAGGATATTCATCCTCTTTTACACTTCACGATTAAATACTCCAATAACATATTGTATCTATAAGTATACACGTTCACAAAAAACTGTCAACAACAAAAAGCTCCTAAAAAGGAGCTTTTTGTTTAGGTTTTCAATAATTTATTTTTACTTTTTGCCAGATATTTCTTTACCAATTTTTTCAATGGTTCTGGAAGCCGCTTCTTGCCCACCAAGACCGAAAGCCAAACCAAGACCCAAAGAAAGAGCAACCACTAAACCAGTAAAAATGGTTTGAATAAATCCCGCCGCGATACCAAGTTGAGAAAGTGCGACTAAAATAGCAAAGATCCAGATGGTCCATTTAGTAACAGTAGCTAAAAATGGTGCTGAAGAAATATTAGCAGACATTGCTGAAGACAAAACCAATTTTCTCATAGCATCAGCAACCAAACCAGCTGCTATAAGTATAAGAACAGCCACAATAACTCTAGGCAAATAATTCAAGATGTCTTTAAGAAACAGTGTAACTTGTGAAAGATGCAAAACATCAAGAGCTCCAATCAAAAAGACTAAAATGAAAAACCAACGAACCAAGCCTCCCAAAAATTTTCCAGAATTGAGATTTATACCACCTCTATTCAAAAAACTCTCAACCCCGGCGCGAGTCAAAGCTTCATCTATCTTTATAGATTTTATAATTTGAGCGACTACTTTACCAAACAAAACTCCAATACCCCAACCTAAGAGCACCAAAATTAAAGCGGCTACAAGGTTTGGTATAAAACCAATCACCCCCACCCAAAGGTTCTTGAAAGATAAGGAGATAATCTCACCCCAAGTGCTTATTACCATAAGATTTTAATTAATATTAATTAATAATTACATCTAAAATATAACATATTTACATAAGTTATCAATACTTTTTGTGGATAGTCAAGGCAAATTATAGCCCCAATTTATTGATAATTTTTTCATGGGGATAATCCAAAAGATCGCGAATTAGCTTGTCAAACATTGAAAGACGATAATTAAATTCCTTAGTTTCAAAAACCGCGTAACGAATTTCTTTACCAATCTCAGATTCAATAATTTTTATTATATTATCAAGTTGTGTATTTTTGAGCTCATCCCCTACCACTAACAAATCTATCCTGCTATCTGGATCTTTTATGAAAACACCAGCAATAATGAGAAGTTTAATTTTACCTGCTCGAGAAATCTTATCAATAATATCTTTATGCTTGAAAGGATTTATATTTGAAAGGAAAGAGGTAATATCTTCCACATAAGGAAACTTTCTATCCAGAGTCCAACCATTAACTCTTTTTCGCGACAATACAATTGTTCGGTTTTTTTGTTTTTTAATTTCTTTGGTGTAAGTTTTAGGTTTCAGAAAACCTATCTTTTCTAAGTCTGATATTTCCTTTCTTGCTACTCCAATAGAAACTTTAGATCTTTCTGCTGTCTGAGCAACATCAAAAGCGTCGTCAGGATTAAAGAGAAACAGTTTGATAATTTTGACTTTTGCCGCACTTCCGAAAAGTTTTTCTAAGATATCCATATTGAAGCCATTTTATACAATTCCTTAAAATAAATCAAAAAAGCTCCTTTTTAGGAGCTTTTTTGATAATTTTCTAAGTTATTTCGTCAAATAAGAAGTAAATCCAACTTTATTTAAATGTTACTTTACCTCCTGCTTCTTCAATTTGTTTTTTGAGAGCCTCAGCCTCTTCCTTCTTCATATTTTCCATAAGCATAACTGGGGCAGCATCAACTTTGTCTTTAGCGTCTTTGAGGCCCAAAGCCAAAGCTTCTTTGATAATTTTAATGACGGCAATCTTTTGAGCGCCACCATCAGTTAACTCTACGTTGTAAGTTGAGCTTTCTTCAGTAGCAGAACCGGTAGCAGAGACTGCAGGACCGGCAGCAACCGCGGTTGCTGAAACACCAAACTTATTCTCAAATATTTTTACTAATTCATTCAGCTCTAAAACAGACATCTTTTCTATTTCTTCAACTATTTTAGCGAACTTTGCAGGCACTTCTACTGCCTCAACTTTTGTTTCTTCTGACATAATATTTTTAATTAATTTACAATTTTCAAATTACTATTAATTTTTCTTTTCAGCTATTTGACCAAGAGCCACGGCGAATCTTTGTATTGGTGAATTGATAATGTTAACAAACATTCCTCGCAACACATCCATAGAAGGTATGGAAGCAATACTCACCATTTCATCTTTAGATTTAAATTCACCTTCAAAAATACCGCCCAAAATAGATACTTTGCCTTCAAGTTTCTTTTGGAAATCATAAATACCTCTAGCCGGCGAAAGCAAGTCTTCTCCAAAAGTTATAGCTAATTCCCCTTCCAATGCAGGAGCTTCACCTTTGATACCAATAGATTCAAGAGTTTTTCTTAAGAGACTTTTTTTAGCAACTAAATAACCAACGTTTTCACTTCTCAAAGCTCTTCTTATTTCGGAAGCATCTTTTACTGAAAGCTTGTTGAAATTAACAAAAACTATTGATTTAGATTTGGTAATGATATCGTTCAAGCGAGCAAGTATCTCTTTTTTCTTTTCTTTTGTTATTGCCATTATATTGACATAATTTATTAATGTTTTTCCCAATCTCTTTTTTATTCTTAAAACTAGAAAAGGTTGAGGATGAGTTGTTTTTTAATTTCACAACCCCAATCCCTTCTCATAAAAAAGGAGGAAATTAAATCGACCAAACGGCCCCCGCCAAAACTTCGGCTGGGCAAGAAATGAGTTATAAACTCCTAACACAGGATTTATAGAAGTTCTTTAAAAACTTTAAAGTCTTCAACCCATGGTCTCCGAAGCCGTTGTGGATATAGTAAACTAAATTCTAAATTTGGTCAATATCTTCTAACGCCTCTTCTAATTCCGAGAGTTCTTTTTCTAAACGAGCTTTTTCAGTTTCCAAACTCCTCACTCTTGCCGGATTTTCATTTAAAGCTCTTTCAATTTGGTTTTCTACAGACATTAAACTTTCTCTGAGAGTTTCAATACGAAAAGCTATCACGTTTTTATCCATTCCTTCCATTGTATTATTGTCTCCTTTATTTAATCCCTCCATATTTTTTAATTAATTTTAATAATTTAATTATATAATAAAAACTCCTTCAGAACTTAATCAAAAAGACCGGTTAAAAAACTCCAGGTGCGTTTGAAAAAACTTTCTTTTTTTGGTGCTTCGTAAATAATATTATTAGAAATAGAACTACTAGTAGCTTCAGTCAGCTTAACCTCGTTAGAATTATTTTCAGAAATTGAAACGGGATAATTTTGAGCTTGAACATTGGCAAAATTAAATGCACCCACACCAGTTAGTCCTAGATTTTTAGCTTTTTCTTTTATAATAGAAAATTCTTTTTCCACAACCTTAAGATCTCCAGAAATCTTTTGAAGATCGGTTTGTTTTGTTGGAGCAACAGCAAAAACTTCTTTTTTTAAACTATTTTTTATAGAAAGCCCCAAACTGTTGTCAGTGCCTTTCATAGTTAACAAACTTTTATCTAATTTCAAAGTAGCTCGTGGCAAAATGATTGTGTTAGGTTGGAAAACAAAACCCTTTCCCTCATTTTCAATTTTCCAATTAAACAAATTTATTTCTGAGTTGCTGTTATTTATTATTTCCAAATATTCTCCCTTGTCTACTGCAACAATGTTTGGCTCAAACACCTTCACTTTCAACCGACTCACTGAAAAAATATCCCCCATTCTAGCTGTTAAAACCACCACATAATCCCCCGGATATTTGTAGGTATGACTCACTGTGGGACCAGAGCCCACAAAACCATCTCCAAACGACCAACTTAATTCAAGCCCCGATGAAGAAATATTTTTCTTACTACTAGCTTGAAACCAAATGGGGCTACCAGGAGAAGTCACTCTGTCGCTTCCGGCTGAGATGTCTAAAGAAGTGCTCAGAAAAGAAGAGGCTTGATTTGTGCTTCCACCTGAGACACTGGCACTACCACTACTTAAACTAAGAGTAACGGTAGAATCACCCAAAACTTCACCAGAAGAATTAGAGGTGGCGTTAGAAGAAACTTTAATCTGCTGACTAGCACCCAACTCTATCCCAGTATCTCTACCTCTAACATTAACCGTGATAATAAACTCACCTTCACTGGAGTCTTTATAATAAAAAGTTTTATTGGCAGTGTTTTTGCTCATATAAGTCGTGGCAGGATTACCAGAATTATTCAAAAACTGACCAGTTTGCGATGAGGAAATAAATTGTATATCTAAAGTTTCTGGGGTTTTAAAAGGACTACCAGTTATATCTTGAAGTTGAAAAGTAAGAGCTTCAGAAATTTCGTTGGGTTTTATTTCTTGAGATTCGGTTATAAATACAATTTGAGAAATTTCCGCAAAAGAAACGGTGGGAAAAACCAAAAACAAAGCCAAAGATAAAAGAAGTTTTCTAAATATTTTTTCATAAAATCATTTCAGGGAAGCCGCTTGCATTTTATCGGTATCCTCACTTATAAAATTTGACGCTAAACTTATCATCAAAAGACTGGCACAAACAATACACAAAAAACCCAAAGCGAATTTGAAAAATGTTTTACTGAAATAACGCATACACAGATTGTTAAGATTTATTGATTTTACTTAATTTGGTTTGATTGTTGTTATAAACAATAAATAAACACCCCAAACAAACTCCTTCTCATTATAATATTGTTTTTGGGAATAACCTGTTAATAATTTGTGTATAACTTAAATTAAAGAATGGTTGGGATCATAAATTACAAAACCCCAATTAGAGCAAGAAAATAAAAAGCGCCCAACAAAAAACCACCGGGAGGTGGTTTTTTGTGAGCTCCGCTAAGGCGGACACAAGTGCTCTTAAATTTTTAGAATTACGGGAAGCTAACTTCAGAAGTGCTCCAATCAATTTCACCAGCCATGAAGGTTGATGATTTATTATAACCCCATTGGACTTGAGCAATGCCTACAGAGTAGATACCGGAAGTAAGAGCTGTACCATTAGCCTGTCTTCCATAAATTTGGAAGGTAACTGGGAAGGTAATCTCATTGCCTTCAGCCAAAACACAATTGTTGGCTTCAGAAGGAGTACAACTTGAAGGAAGAGTGTAAGAAACTGCCACAGTTGATCCGTGATCATATGCAACACCATTCTTATATACAGCAAAGCTGTTTGTGTTGTTGAACATTGGGGTAGAAGAAGCAACAGTACCCAAAGTGATATCATCACCAAGAGCCTTAACTCTAACGTTGAAGGTTGCAGTTAAGGTGGAGGTAGCATCGCTAGCTTGAGTTACGCCATTGGTGGTAATGCTTCTTGAGACCAAAGCGATTTCAAGACCAGCGCTTCTGACACTAATATCATAACCATTAGCAGAACCACTCCTTGCAACTGTATCACCAACACTGTTTTCAGCGACAAGATCAGAAGCAGAAGTAGAAGCGGTAATTGTAGTAACAGCCTCTCCAGCATTCCTTACATCAACCTTAACAGTAAGGGTTTTAGTTGCATCTTTGGAGATGTTGTAATCAAGTCCAGTAAAGGAAGCAACGTTACCATTGAGAGAAGCGTTGTCCAATTCAGTAGAACCTTCATAGAGGTAAACAGTAGAAACATCTGCATTACCGCCAGCCACAACAAAATTGACTTTCAAATCATCAAGAGTGACATTGTCTTTTTCAGCCTTGACATCAAAAACCAAAACTGAAAGCTTATCAAGTTCATTGTTGTTTGAACCTTCAGAAGCCACTACTTCAGATTTCTTTGGAGATGAATTATTCAAAGACATCTTCAAAGCAGCACTGTCAGTTAAACTCTTAGCTGTAGTAACACTCTTAGTTATAGAAGTTCCTCCGGCGTATTGATCAATACCAGCACCGTCAACACCTCTTACTCCGTTTTCGGCCAATCTTACAGTGTAAGTTTGGCTAATGAGTGTTGAGTCAATAGTAGGCATTACATCAGCCTTGATAACAACTTGTTTTTTAGCATCTTTTGAGACAACAAAGTTGAAACCGGTCAAAGTAATGTAGTATCTACCATTATCTTTCACAACAGTAGAAGAATTTAAGTCAGATGAAGCCAAAACGTTGGAACCATCAGTGACGTAAATCTTAGAATAAATCTTGTTGTAAATCTGAGTGGTATCACCCAAATCTAACTTAACTCTTTGAACAGCAATGTCAGAGTTTTTAGCTTCAACATTGAAGCCCAAGATAGCTACGTTCTCATCACCTTCATAGATGGTTGAGACCAAACCAGAGTTGTTTGAACTTACTGAAAGGGTGCCTTCAACACCTGGAGTGGTGATAGCGCCAACAGTGGTGCTACCAGGAGTAGTAGTAGGTGTCAAAGCGTTAAGGTGAGCTCTGGTGATAGGACCGAAGTAACCAGCAGCTGGAGCAATACCAACTGAAGCTTGGTATCCAGCCAAAGCAGCCTTAGTCAAAGAACCAAAGTAACCGTAAGCTACGCCAGCTGGCATAGTGAGGAAACCTTTGGAGACCAAGAACTGTTGAAGGGCAGATACTTCTGCACCGGTAGAACCAACGGTCAAGTCTTTAGTAAAGGTTGTAGCAGCATAACCACCAGTAGTAATACTAGCGATTTGTGCTTGAAGCTGAGCGATCATAGCAAGCAAGCTATTGATCTGAGCTGTAAGTTCAGCAGTAGTTTGAGCGGAAGCAGGAACTGCAACCAAGCTCAACACCATTGTGAAAGCTACAGCGCTTGCGAACAATTTGTTTTTTAATTTCATAATTTTGAATCCCACTGAAAACTTCATTACTTATTAAAATTTTTGAGAAGTATCCAGAAGGTTATCAAGTAAATCTTTAAACTCTGAGACTAATAAATTTTCAGAATTCGCAGACTTACTCACTAATAAACTAAATCGACTAATAAATATTATTTAACTAAATCTACGGTTTCTGTAATCGACAAGAAACCATAGTCTTAGTAACATAAAGATTTTACCGCCAAATCCAGCTCTTGCAAAAGACAATATGTGGATAAGACGATACTACATTAAGTATTGCATATTATAGATTTAACGTCAATTACAATACTTGTTTCTCTAAAAAAAGAGGAGTGCTAATTTACACCACTGAATATTTACTCCACCTTCTCTCCCCTGTCTTTTTTATTTTTCCTTCTTTTATAAGCGCAATAAGCTCTCTTTGGATAGTTTTCTCACTACAATCAGTTACGCTTAAAGCAATGTCTTTTATGCTAACCTCGTTGTTTTGTCCCTTTATAAAGTCTAATATCATATTTTTCCTTAAGTCTTTTCTTTTATATCCATTTCCATTATTTGATTTAATGGACTCTTGATTTTTTGAGTGCAAAGATGTTGGTTTTACAACACCAGGACCATCTGTAACATTATGACGATCCAGGTGTTTGGTTGCTTCAATTGCCAAAGGTTCAGTAAACATATCATCAACAAAAACACTTTTATCTGTCTCAAATTTTTCTATATATTTACCAAGTTCACCAATGAAAGATTGGAATTCTTTTTTAATAATTGAACCATTCATTTCAGAGATAAGTTCAGAGACCCTGGCAATATCAAGCATAGACATAAGTTCCAAAGCAACCTTTTCAATCTCTTTTATTATTTTTTTTGTATCAACAAAATTTGTGTCTTTTAAATTAATAGCCATAGAGACAAGATTTAAAGACAGACTTTTTATCCTGGTCTTTAATTCTTCGTTCTCATTTATGATATTAGAGACAACAAAAACAGCCGCCGACAACTTGTAAGCTTTGTTGTAAATATCTGTAAATTCAACGTTTTTTTGCATAGCTATGTTTAATTTAAAATCTAAGGGACATAAATATTTAAGACACATTTTGTCCCATATATTCCTTCTGTCTCTTATATTATACACTATTTGACTTTTATAGTCAAGCACAATTTTTGATGTCTTTATAAGAAGAATATTCTGTCTTTTACAATAAGTCAATCCCTTTTTTCGGAGCTGGTTTTTTCAAAATCCACCGTTCAATCAATTTTTGAAAAACTAGATGTGATATTATTTAGCTATGGCCAAAAAGAACAACAAGAAAGAAAACCAAAAAGAAAAAAAAGGTGAACAAACGAAAATAAAAAGATTAAAAGATGAAACCACTTCTTGGATATTTGCGATAATTTTTTTTGCTTTTTTCGTTATTTTGCTTTTAGCTCGTTTTGAAATGGCTGGAGGAGTAAACGCGGTCTACAGAGTATTAGAAAAGTTTTTTGGTTGGGGTTACATATTGCTACCTATACTTTCACTGCTACTTTCTATATCCTTTGCTAAATCAATCAAGCACCCGTTTGAGACTACCAGAGCTGTTGGGTCTGGTCTTTTCTTTCTTGCCTCTCTCGCTTTATTAGATTTAGCTTTCCCTGAAAAAGGTGGTCAGGTCGGTCACTTCATACAAAAACCTTTAATGAAATTATTTGGTTATGGAACTCCTGTTATTTTGGGAGCACTCATAATCATTAGCATACTTATCATTTTTGACACAGCAATAAACTTCTCTTCACTGACAAATATATTCCGAAGAAAGAAAGATGGGGAGGAAAAAGACGAGGAAGAAATTTCAGAAAAAGAAGTAACTATAATAGACAGCAACGATACTCAAAAAGAAATTAAAGCAACCCCAACCACTACTCCTATCATCAAAAAGCCAACTACAGAAGAATATGATGAGTTTAAGATCAAAACTAATATTTTATCTAAACCTTTCAATCCACCCCCGCTTTCACTTTTGGAAAAAGATAGAGGCAGACCTGAAGTTGGAGATATCAAAGCCAACTCCAACATCATTAAAAGAACTCTGCAAAACTTTGGTATCGTCGTAGATATGGACGAAGTGTCAATCGGTCCCTCAGTAACCAGATACGCGCTCAAACCCGCTGAAGGAGTCAGGCTTTCAAAAATACTTGGTCTTCAGAACAATTTAGAATTAGCTTTAGCAGCCCATCCAGTCCGTATAGAAGCACCGATACCAGGTAAATCACTGGTCGGCATTGAAATACCCAATTCTACCAAAACCGTAGTTGGTCTCGGTTCTCTTCTTTCCCAAAGCGGTTACACTAATTCAGAAAAGCCTTTAAATGTCGCTCTTGGTAAAAGTATTTCGGGAACTTCTGTTTTTGCTAATCTTGCTAAGATGCCTCACCTTCTTATCGCTGGTGCTACTGGTAGTGGTAAATCGGTAACTATTCACGTTCTCATAAACTCCCTACTCTTCCGTAATTCTCCAGAAAATCTAAAATTCATTATGATAGACCCAAAGCGAGTTGAGCTCACCCAATACAACAGAATCCCCCACCTTTTAACCCCAGTTATCACTGATGCTAAAAAAGTCATAATGTCCCTCAAGTGGGCAGCTAAAGAAATGGATCGTAGATATGACGTCTTGGAAAAAAATAGAGTTAGAGATATAGAGTCTTACCATAAAAATATCCTCTTGCCTGCTTTGGAGAAAGCCAAAAAGAATCCTTCTTCAGATGAAAAAGAGGAAATGCCTGAAACTATGCCTTATATAGTCGTCATTGTGGATGAATTGGCGGATATTATGCAAGCTTACCCAAGAGAACTTGAAGCAGCAATCATTCGCCTTGCTCAAATGAGTCGCGCTGTGGGTATTCATCTTATACTTTCCACCCAAAGACCGTCGGTTAATGTTATAACCGGTCTTATCAAAGCCAATATCCCCGCTCGTATCGCTCTTCAAGTAGCTTCTCAATTTGATTCCCGAACCATATTAGATACCGCGGGAGCTGAAAAGCTTTTGGGGGCTGGAGATATGCTTTATATGTCTGGCGAAATGTCTAAACCTATCAGACTACAATCCCCTTTTATATCAGAAAACGAAGTAAAAAAAGTGGTAGAATATCTTATAAAGAATTACGAAGATGAACTACCGACCGAAATAGATATAACAACCGAGAACAGTAAAAATAACATCTTTGAATCAATGGTTGACAGCAGTGAAGATGAAGACGTTCTTTATGAAGAAGCTAGAGAGACGGTAATAAGAGACGGTAAAGCCTCTACATCATATCTTCAAAGAAAATTGCGTATCGGCTACGCTAGAGCAGCCAGACTTATGGATATGTTGGAGGAGCGCGAAATTATCGGACCAGGTGATGGTGCTAAACCAAGAGAAATTCTTGTGAAGCCCGAAGGTGGTTTTGTAACAGATGAAGAAGATGGATCAATATAAATTTGAAAGAGGTTTTAATATAAAACGTTTTGTCATTATCCTTTCGGTGATAATGCTAGTTTCTTATGGTTTATTTAATGCCAGAGATTTGCTTATTGGTCCAACTATAGAAATATTTAGCCCAACTAAACACACAATAGAAACGGATAGCAACGTGCTGACTATAAGTGGAAAAACTAAAAATATCGCTTTCATAAGTTTAAACGAAAAACCTATTTCAATAGATACAGAAGGGGTATTTCAAGAAAAGTTGTTACTCTCCCCTGGTTCCAACACTATTGAAATTAAAGGGAAAGACAGATTCAAACAAGAAACCAAAAAAGTTGTAAAAATATATTATAAACAAAATACTGTGCTTACAGAGACAAAACAGAGTAGCACTACTCCTAATAATTCATAAACTATGGCAAAAAAAGAAACCAAGTCCGCAAAACAAAAAAGCAAGAAAAAACAAGAAAGTGATAATTCCCAAAAAGGTATCTCTCAGGTGCAAGACGCTATCAGAGAAATAAAAACTAAATTCGGAGACGACTCTATTATGATGCTTGGTGATAAACCGCACACCGATGTCAACGTAATACCGACCGGCTCTATCGGACTTGATGCGGCGCTAGGTGTCGGTGGTGTGCCTAGAGGTAGGATCATAGAAATATTTGGTCCAGAGTCGTCGGGTAAAACCACCCTTTCTTTACACATAATAGCTGAAGCTCAAAAGATGGGGGGTATTTGCGCTTTTATTGACGCCGAACACGCCATGGATCCAGAATATTCTAAAAGAATAGGGGTAAAAATAGAAGAACTACTTATTTCTCAGCCAGACAATGGTGAACAAGCACTTGATATAGTAGATTCCCTCGTCCGTTCCGGCAAACTTGATGTTATTGTTATAGATTCAGTTGCCGCCCTAACCCCCAAAGATGAAATTGAGGGCGATATGGGAGCTTATCACGTCGGAAAACAAGCCAGACTTATGTCTCAAGCTTTGAGAAAACTCACTGCAATTGTCTCCAAATCAAAAACTGTGGTTATTTTTATAAATCAAATCAGAATGCAAATCGGTGTGATGTTCGGCAATCCAGAGACCACTCCAGGTGGTAAAGCTTTAAAGTTTTATACTAGCGTCAGATTAGACATTAGAAGAATCGCTCAAATTAAAAAAGGCGATGAAGTAATGGGAGGTAGAGTAAGAGTTAAAGTTGTTAAAAATAAAGTCGCCGCCCCGTTCAAACAAACCGAATTTGATCTTATGTACAACGAAGGCATTTCCAAAGAAGGTGAACTCATAGCTCTGGGTGAAAAAATGGGCATCGTTCAAAAATCAGGCACTTCTTATAGTTATGGAGAAATAAAACTTGGTCGTGGTTATGATGCTACTCGCCAATTTTTGAAAGCCAAAGAAAATAAAAAAATATCTGAAGAAATCCTCAAACAAATCCGTAAAAAGCTTCTGGAAAATAATGGTTCCACTGTCCCAGTCTCTGAAAAAGAAAAGCCAGAACCCGATGAGAATCCAGAATAATCCCCCAACCTATTGATTCTCTAAAAACAATTAGGATTTCAAATCTTGATTAAATGCTTAATATGAGCTACAATATGATTAGCTTCGGCGTTTTTATTTTACTCATTTTTATAGCCTAAATTGATCAAATGTTAGAATACAATGAAATTACAGTCGGAAAGTTTATTATATTTGATGATGAACCTTGGGAAGTTTTAGCTTCTCATGTTTTTCGTAAACAGCAAAGAAAACCCCTTAATGCCACTAAACTTCGCAACCTAATCACTGGCAGAGTCACCGAAACTTCTTTTCATGCATCTGAAAAAGTTGAAGAGGCAGAATTGGAATTTCAAGACATCAAATTTATTTATGAAGCCAAAGGTGAATATTGGTTCCATGAGGACGGCAATCCTGCGAAAAGATTTCCCTTAAAAGAAGAGCAAATCGGTTATGGTGCGAAATTTTTGAAAGAGAATACCATCGCTAAAGCAATGATTTTTGATGAAAAAATTATTGGTGTTCAGATTCCTATTAAATTAGAACTCAAAGTGGTTGAAGCTCCTCCTGCTATTAAAGGTAATACCGCTCAAGGAGGCAACAAAGTTGTCAAAGTAGAGACTGGCGCTTCAGTTAATGCTCCCCTTTTTATAAATGAGGGTGACACCATTGTTGTTAATACTCAAACTGGTGAATATGTTTCTAGAGTTTAAAACTTATAACGAAAAGTTTTAATATTTATTATCTGCTTAAATAAGGCATAAGAGCCATAAAACGGGCACGCTTAATAGCGAGAGCCAGTTTTTTTTGATATTCAGTAGAAACACCTGTTCTTTTTTTACTAAGAATACGAGCGTGGGGGTTGGTAAACTTTTTTAAAAGTTCCACATCCTTGTAATCTACATATTTGATTCCGTTTTGTTTGAAATAACAATTTTGTTTGTTTGACATAATTTTATTAGATTAAAATGGTATATCTTCAGAGCTAATCTCCTCTTCGGGATATTCAATGGCTGGCGCCTCTTCGTCTTTGTTTTGTGGCTTTTCAGTGGAAGTGTTTTGTTCGTAAGAACTAGCTCCCCCACTTCTTGGACCAAATTGTATCCTATCGGCAACAATTTCAGTTCTGTATCTCTTGGTGCCATCCTGTGCATCCCAACTTCTAGTTTGAATCCTGCCTTCCACCAAAAGACCACTACCTTTGCGCATATATTGTTTGACAATTTCAGCCTGTTTCCCAAAAACGACAATGTTGTGGTATTCAACTGATTCTTGTTTGATGCCGTTTTTATCTTTCCAAACACGATTGGTGGCCACAGCAAATTCACAAACTTGTGAACCTGATGGTAAAGATTTAAGTTCTGGATCTCTGGTAAGGTTACCGTAGATGATAGCTTTATTGATATACATAATAAAAATTATTAATTTTTAATTTTGTAATATTTAACTTTCAACTTCTTCATCAACTAAAAGCTCATCAATACTCTTATCAATCTCCTCTTCTGAAATTTCAATCTTTTCTTCAAAGTCATCTTCAGTTCTAGAAACTTTTAATTCTTCTGGAGCATTTTTAGAAATCATTGAAGCTTTCGGAATGTGTAAGGTGTTTTCTCTAACAGTCTTGATTATAATAAATCGCAAAATGTTTAGATTGGTATCTAAAGCGTTTTTGATTTTAGCAATATTTTCCTTTCCAATCTCAAACTTAATCCAACCGAAATAAGCTTTATTAAAACTTAAACGTTTAGTGTCTACCGTTTTTGCAACATCGTAAGCCAAAGTTCTCATTTTAGGAAAATCTTGAGCTATAATAGAGCCACCATTTTTAGAAATAACATCTTCAATTAAAGAAAGCTCTTCTTGGACTTTCTCTTCAGGCACCGTTGGTAAAATGTGAAAACCAACTTCATAGACCTGAATTTCATCTAAATTGTCTTCTTTTTCTTTCATAATTATTATCGTTCAAATGGGTCCGCTTCGGGCGGATAGAAGCAGTTATAATAAAGACACTTCTGATTTGAACTGAAAACACTCTAACATAATACCTAGAAAAAACAACCTTCAAAACAATTTGAAGGTTTGCTTTTTAAATACCAAAAACCCTCTTAGCGTTTGCTAAAATGGCACTATTTAGAGAATCAAAATCTTCGCCACGAATTTCAGCCAGCTTTTTGATAATTTCAATCACAAAACTAGGCTCATTACGTTGTCCCCGAAAAGGCACTGGAGCAACAAAGGGGGCGTCTGTTTCAGACATAAGTCTTTCTTGAGGAACATATTTTATAACTTCATCATAATCGCGAATAAAAGTAATAACTCCAGCGAAAGAAAGTGTAAAATTTAAATCCAAAAATTTTTTAGCTATCTCAACATCTCCGGCAAAAAAGTGAACGTTGCCTCGCAATTTACCCCCTGCTTCTTTTTTGTAATGATTCAAAATTTCCAAAACATCTTTATAAGCATCAAAACTATTTTGAGTCGCCCTAATATGAAGCATTAAAGGTTTGTTGTGTTTGATGGCAAACTCTATTTGTTTCTCAAACAATTCTTTTTGTTTGTTTGCTACAGTTTTAGCGGAAGCTAGATCTAACCTAAACCAATCCAAACCACATTCACCAACACCAACAACTTTTGGAGATTTTATTAATTCTTCTAATCCCAACAACTCATCTTCAACCCTTGCAGCCAAAGGAAAAGCTTCGGAAACATATCCCGGGTGTATACCAATACAAGCCCAAATATTTTCATTTTGCTCTGCAATTGCTACCGCTTTTTTTGAACTTGGAAAATCTGCGCCAATCGCTATGGCTCCAATCCTTTTTTCTTTCATTCGCGCTAAAACTTCTTCAAAATCTGTGCCATAATCTTCGCGATCTAAATGACAGTGTATATCTATATATTTCATCTCTTTAGTTTACCACAATCCTCCAACCCTCCATTTTAAAAAAGATGAAGAAAACACAATACAAATAATTATCAATAACTTATTTTCTCTCAAACAAAGGTTTTTCGGGGGTTTTGTTTGTTTTAACAAGTTCTTTTATTTTTTCCGAAGTTTCTGGAAGTATTGGACCAAGCATTATTGCAACCGAATATAACCTTTTGACTAAATTTGAAATCATTTCTTGACCCTTTTCTTTGTCTGTCTTGACTACTTTAAAAGGCTGAGCTTCTTGGATAAACTTGTCCATATCTCCAATTTCTTTCCAAATCAAATCGCAAGCTTTTCCAATTTCAAATTTTTCCAACTCGGCAAAAAATTGTTCTGGTATATCATCAGACAGAGAAGTAATTGGAAGTGCGAGATGGTCTTGTGCCATCTTCATTATGCGCGAAGTCAGATTGCCCAAACCATTAGCCAACTTAGCATTATAAGCAGATTTTATTAAACCCATAGAAACTGGACTGTCCTCAAACATTGAAGCTTCCGCACAAACAAAATATCTTAAAGCTTCAGCGCCTAAATTTTGAACCACTGCATAAGGATCAACGGTATTACCAAGAGATTTAGACATTTTCACACCACCTTCACCGGTAAAAAATCCGTCTATCACTATTTGATGTGAATTAGGTAAACCAGCAGCTAAAAGCATCGCTTGCCACATAGCAGACTGCATACGCAAATTATCTTTACCACAATACTGAACCGGGCTACCTTCTATCCAAAACCTTTTAAAAGTGTCTTTATTATCAGGCCAACCCAAAGTTGAAATATAATTGACTAAAGCGTCAAACCAAACATACATTACCTGATCTTCATCGTTTGGCACAGGTATACCCCAAGGCATTTTAGATTTAACACGAGAAATAGAAAAGTCTTCTAATCCCCTTTCAACAAAAGCTTTGATTTCGTTAAAACGAAAATCTGGCACTACAAAATTCGGTTGTTTTTTATAAAAATCTAAAAGTGGTTTTTGAAAAGCAGAGAATTTAAAAAAATAATTTTCTTCATCAATGAATTCAATTTCTCTGTTGGGATGTNTTGGGCATTTACCATCTACCAATTCAGAATCTGTTTTTTCAAGCTCACAACCCACACAATATTTTATTTTGTAAGCTTTCTTATAAATATAACCATTTTGGTTACAAACTCTCCAAAATTTTTGAGCTGTTTTTTTGTGAGCTTCGTCTGTTGTTCTAATAAAATGAATGTCTGGAGAAATTTGAAGCAAAGAGATGAGACCTCGAAACTTTTCCGCTAGTTCATTCACAAAATCTTGAGGATCTTTACCGAGTTCTTTAGCTTTTTCATAAATCTTAGCTCCGTGCTCGTCGGTGCCAGTATTGAAAAATACTTCAAAACCTTGAATCTTTTTGGTTCGCGCAATAACATCAGCCCTAATAATCTCCATAGCGAAACCAACATGCGGATCGGCATTTACATAAGGCAAAGTTGTAGTTATATAAAATGTTTTAGACACAACAAAAGAAGGATATCATTTTTGCTTAGCAATTTTCAAGCGCTCCACTTCCGCAATTTTATCTTTCTCAATATCATTCAAAAATTCCATGAGCATAGCTGCGAGCGGAACTGAAATCAAAACCCCCACAAAACCAGCAAGTTTAGCTCCAATAATAAGAGCTAAAATGGAAACCAGTGGCGGAACTCCGACAATTTTTCTAACCACTAATGGATAAATAAGCTGATTTTCAAATTGTTGAATTATGATATAAAGACCAATAACTAAAATAGCGCTAGTCATACCATCAGACACTAAAGCTAAAATTACAGCCGGAATAGCGGCGAGAATAGGTCCAAAAATAGGAATGATTTCAAACGCACCAGCAAGCATCGCTAAAATAAGAGCGTTTTCAACACGTAACAAAGTTAAACCCAAAAAGACAAGCATACTCACAATTACCACCAACACAATTTGTCCTTGCATCCAGAGACCAATTTTTCGTTGAGATCTTTTCCAGAGACTTAACACATACTCTTCGTTTTTGGCGGGAGTGATAATGCGTAGAAAACCAGAAATCCCCTCAGGCTCTACTGATAAATAAAAAGACAAAACAATAACCAAAATAAAACTTAGAATACCTCCAAAAATAGTGCTGGCTGTTGAGAAAAAACCTTCAGAATAACTTGAGATAGCAGAATTTATCTGTTCTACAATTTGAGAAAGTGAAAATGTTTCAGAAAATCCTTGAATTGTAGGATTGGATGAAAAGAAAGAACTATTTTGTAAAGGATTCCAAACTTGGAGTTCACCAAGATACCCTGGCAGAGATGACAGCAAAGAAGACGATTGATTTAAAATAGGCAAAAAGAGAAAATAAAACGCGCCAACCAAAATCAAAATAACAATAGAATAAATAAGAAGAACCGCTAAGACTCTTGGCACTTTGCGTCGCAAAAACCATTGTGTACCTGGCTCTACCGCTGAGGCAATAACAATAGAAAGCACTACCACCAAAGCGATATCTCTCAAATAATAAATTGCCCCAAAAATTAAAATAACCAGAAGAGCTTTTATTATTGTCCCAGTGCTTATCTGGATCATTTTTTCACTTGAGCGACGAATAGCCATATAACAAGTATAAATTAAAAAAGAAAAAGTAGAAAGTAAAAAAGAGGAGAACTATTTAAAAATTCTTTCTTTCAAATATTCAACTAATTCTTTTTCTGAAACCCTTTCTTGTTCTCCTGTGTCCCTATCTCTAACTGTTACTCCTTCATTTTTTTCTAAGGTATCAAAATCCACAGTAACACAATATGGTGTGCCGATTTCATCTTGTCTGCGATATCTTTTCCCAATATTACCATTATCATCAAACTCGCACATAAATTCTTTTCTCAAGGAATTATAAATTTCCTTAGCTTTCTCAACCAATTTTGGTTTGTTTTTCAAAAGCGGAAACACGGCTACTTTTACTGGAGCTAAATGTTTTGGTATTTTTAAAAAGACGCGTTTATCGCCACCGAGCTCATCTTCGGTATAAGCAAAATCAAGAAACATAAGCACCAACCTGTTGAGTCCCGCTGATGTTTCTATTATATGTGGCACAAATCTCTCTTTGCTTTCTTCGTCAAAATAAGAAAGATCAACTCCAGAAAATTTACTATGTTGTGTTAAATCCCAATCGCCTCTTGTGTGAAGACCTTCAACCTCATCAAAAATCCCAAAACATTCAAAATTGTATTTAATATCGTAAGCCTCAGAAGCATAATGGGCCAACTTTTCATGCTTGTACCAGGTTAATTTTTCAGCAGGAATACCATTTTCTATGTACCAATTCATTCTTATCTCTTTCCACATATCATACATTTTTTTGGTGTCTTTTTGTCGTATAAAATATTGCATCTCCATTTGTTCAAATTCTCTAGTTCTAAAAATAAACTGCCTAGCAGCAATTTCGTTTCTGAAAGCTTTACCTATTTGAGCAATACCAAAAGGCAATTTCGGATGAAGCGAGTCTAGGGTATTTTTATATTGCAGATAAATCCCACCACACGTCTCTGGTCTTAGATAAACAACATTTTCTTCTTTAAGTTCATCTGTTGGAGAACCGAGATTTGATTTCACCATAAGAGAAAACTTTTTAGCAGAAGTGATATCGGTCTGCCCACAAGAACTACACTTCAAATGTTTTAATTCACGAAGTTTGTCTAATTCTGCATTTATAAAATCAAGAGGCATCTTATCGGCATCCACTCCAAAATCTTCAAGGATTTTATCGGCTCTCATTCTGTTGTGGCATTTCCTACATTCAATAAGAGGATCATCAAAATTACCTATATGACCAGAAGCTTCCCAGGTGGTTGGGTGCACAAAAATAGCGCTATCCAAAATAAAAACATCATCTCTATCTTGGATCATACTTTTTTGCCAAGCGTCTCTTATGTTATTTTTAAGCAACGTGCCATAATGACCATAATCATAAACACCCCCAAGTCCCCCATAAATCTCTGAACCTTGGAAAATAAATCCCCTTCTTTTGCAAAGAGAAGTTATTTTCTCCATTTTATTTTCTTCTTTCATACAACCCATGATAACCCACCTCGCCTTCTCTTACAACAAGAGAAAAGTTTTAGAATAATTTGTTATTGAACCACTTTGTCATCATTTTGACGAAAACTTGGATCGTTGTAAAAACCAGTATCTAAACCATTAATTTTAAACTCAATTTTCTGACCAGCGACTTTATCAAAACCAGAAACCGTTGTTTCTCCTAAGAGAGATACTGTTGTCCCTAATTGGCTTGTGCTTGGTAAAAACTCTAATTGAAACTGAACTTCTTTTTGAGAAGATCCCAAACCGGTGTTAGGCAAAACAGAGCCAACATTCCAAACAATTTCGTTGGTAACCCGATTAAAAGAGAGCGCTTCACCTGTTGGACTTTTAACTCCAGTCCATTTAACATACGGAGGTAAGGTTGCCCTAACTTCAACATTGCTCATTTGATTAAAAGTGTTGATTAGACCCCAAATTGCAGTGTAAGTGGTTGGTACATCCGCTTTTGGGGGTATTGGACCAGAGTTTTCAATATTACCAATAGACCTTACTATCTTTGAAATTAAAGTTAAATCCGTAGCCAAAACCATTTTTCTAGTTTCTGAGAAAGAAACTGTTTCAACCGAACCAGATTCTAACACCCTTTCTCCGCTGGCAGTTATAACCATTTCTATTTCTGGTTTAGCTCCGCTAGATATCTTATTGTGAGGAAGTGGTTCTAGTCTAAAATAAATTTTTTCTTGAGATCCTGGAGCCATATCGGAAAACGCAGACACTGCTCTTTTGTCCCAAAAAATTGTATTGTCCAGGGATTGAAAAAATCCGTTGTTGCTAGGCGACACTGAAAGTCTATCAAAAGCCTCCCCTTTAAGAGAAACTTTAACATTAGCATCAAAAAGCCTTGTAGGTAAATTATTTACTATAAACACTTCAGTCAAAACCTGTCTACCTCCCCGAACAGCCAAATTGCCTCTTTGACCATCAATTAAAACATTCAACCCAATAAAAGGCTTTTTCACCATAATTGATTCCATTAAATCTGAAAAGTGAACAGCGATTCTTCGTTCATCATTTTCGTCAGCTGTTCCAGCATTTATTTTGAAAACCCGTTCTTCATTGTCTTGACCAATAATACTCCCTTTTATGGATATCGTTTTCTTTTCTCCTGGTGTTATATTTGAAAATCTCCAAATATTATCACCATATGAAGGACTCAGTGAGCTACCAGCAAAAACGAAACCAAACGGATAATCAACACTAACCAAAAAATCGTTTATTTTGTCTTTTGAATTTGAAGCAATTTCTATATTGAAATTAAAGTTTTGGCCAGAATTAACTTCTTTAGGATAAGTAGGGGTAATAATGATTGGTGCCGAACTAATGGTGAGTTCGTGAAATTTTTCTTTATAAAATAACGCGCTAGAATTCTCTACTCTGTATTCCAAAGAAATCTTCAATTCTTTAGTTGTGTCCTTTTCACCAAAAAATACCGCTTGAATATTTTGACTACAACTATCCCCTGATTTTATTGTTCCTAATGTAAATTTTTGTTGATGCAACTCATCAGAAAGATCAGTGGTTGATCTGGTACCTTCTGGATATTCAACCAACAAAGAAACCGCTTTGAGATCAGTGTTGTTGCTATTAATAACATTGATATCTAAAGAAACTTCCTGTCCACCTCCTATGGCGAGAGGTCCTAAAATTTTTATATCAACATTTTTGGAAGAAACAAGATTTACACCACCAAAAAACACAAAGGCGGCTACGCCAGCAGCCACCAAGAAAAACAGTATTGAAGCAATAAAAATTTTCTTTACAAAACTGTGTTTATTACGAGCCATTTTTGAAACTTTCATAGCCAGCTCATCAAAATTGCTTTTTTGAGAATCTTGCCAACTTTCTTTTAAATTAAAATCGTCTTTTTTATCACTTTTAAATTCTGACCGATCGGTCTCGGGAACATCTAACGCTTCTCTGGAATAGAGTTTTTTCTCCAATTTTTCTAATTTTTGACCATCAAACTTCATTAAAGGAATTATATCATTAAGTTTTAGATTAAAAAAATCAAACCGCTCTGAGTGACTCGTTTATCAGTGTCACTATTTTAAAACGACACGGAGCAATAGTTTCCAAATCTTTCATTGCTATCTCTGAAGACGAAAGTGGGACGGCTAACTCCGGATCATACCTCATATAACCTAAGATATGTAAAACGCGCATCAACGTTAAACATTCTGCTAAAGCTATTTCATTTTCTTTAACTTGTTGTAAAAAAACAAAGAATTTAGCAATTGTATCAAAAAGTAGGCTATGTTTCTCTTCTGCTTGTGTGGGCAAATCTTCAGCCACTAATTTTTTTATAAGGTTGAGAACATTAAAAACAATTTTCAATTTTTCCGGAGAATGTTTAAAATCTTCAAACAAGTTTTTTTCAGCCCTTGTGCCAACAACTCGCCAACCAGTCTTACCACGCACTAAAGAAAATTCTCCCACACAAAACTCCTGCACGCCCCCACGAAATTTATTATGTAACGTTCTAGCTCCTTGCGCTCTGGCAGAAATAACACCAAAATCCTCAGTAAAAATAGAAACCCTGCAACTGTCAGATGCTTCTATTTTGTTTGAAATAATAATACCTTTAGTGTGATGTTTGTGATACACGTTAATAAATTTTTAATTTTCAATTTTTACTTTAAACTCTAAATTACCGATTTTAATTTCTTCCCCTTCAGTATTCTCAAATACAATTTCAGAAATATTTGTGGGTTTTACAATTTCATTTTCAACACTTCTCAAAAACTCCTTACCCAGTTCATTTGTCTCAACTAAAAGTTTTATGCTATCTTGAGGTTTCAAATTTTTGTTCTTACGAAGTTCTTGAACAGCTCTTACAAACTCTCTGACATTTCCCTCTTTTTGTAGCCCAGGAGTTATTTCAGTATCAAGTAAAACTTCTGTTTCCAATTTTTCATCAAAAGAAATATTTTTTATATTCACCTCATCCTTAATAAGTTCTAAATATTCTTCTTTGCCTTTTAATTCAAAATTCTTGATACTCAACTCGTTTAAAGGTTGTCTAACTTTTATGTTAGCAGTCATTCTTTTTTCTAATGCTAAAGAAACAACCTTTCTAACTTCTTCCATATTTTTCAATATCCCCTTGTCAACTTTTAATTCTTTAGGCCAATCACAAAGATGCACACTTTCAAGATCTTCTTCTGTTCTTAATCTTAAATATATTGATTCTGCGAAAAACGGCATAAAAGGCGCCATACACTTAGCCAACTCCACCAAAATAAATCTTGTGTTAACTAAAGCGTTATTCTTGTCTTCTAGATTTTCGGATTTAAATCTGTCTCTAGAGCGCCGAATATACCAAGTAGAAAAATCATCAATAAAACCTAAAATCGGCCTTGAAGCACTATCAATACGACGTGCCTCAAGTGATTCTGTTATATTTTTTTGAAGCTCACCAAATCTTGCTAAAATCCATTTGTCCAAGATGTGTTCAGGATTTTCTCTTTTTATTTTATTGATCGCGTCTTTATCGGCATACATTTCATAAAAAGAAAGCACATTTTCAAGTTTCAAAATAATTTTTTTAGAAACCTCATCTACTCCTTTTTCAGAAAAATTTAAATCTTCAGCTTTTACCGCTGGAGAAGACATAAGGTAGTAGCGCAAACTATCAGCACCATACTTATCTACAATGTAAGAAATCTCTGGGTAATTTTTCAACATTTTGGACATCTTGCGACCATCTTCGGCCAAAACCATACCGTTTACCACCACACTCTTAAAAGGACTCTTTTTGAAAAGCCCCACACTTAAAACTAAGAGTGTATAAAACCACCCTCTGGTTTGGTCTAAACCTTCAGCGATAAATTCCGCAGGAAAATTTTTCTTTTCAAAAGATTTTTTATTTTCAAACGGATAATGAAATTGCGCATAAGGCATTGAACCAGACTCAAACCAACAATCAAAAACTTCTTGAACTCTTTTTAGAGGTTCACCTTTTTCGTTTATTAATTTTATTTCATCAATATAGGGTCTGTGTAAATCTATTTCAAAATTTTCATTATGTGGAAATTGCCACCAATCAACTTTCTTTACTTCTGCGTTTTTAAATAAACCATCTTGCTTAACATTCATCATTTGTTTAACCGACAAACCTCGAGAAGCATACAACAATAGAGCTAACGAACCACCATGACTTACAAGTAAAATATTTTTATTTTGATATTTTTTATCAATCTCAAACATAAATTCAGAAATTCGTCTGCGAACATCTTCCCAGTTTTCTGAATCTTCTAAACGCATTTCAAAACGTTCTTTATTAGAAAATTTACTCTGAAACTCACCCCATTTCCTACCGTGCCAACCCGGAATTTTTAATTCTTCCAATCTAGCATCTTCTTCTATTTTACCTTGGAAACCTATTTCCTCTCCGACTATTTCCGCTGTCTGTTTAGTTCTCATAAATGGAGAGGTAATAATTACATCTATCCTGTCTTTTTTTAAATCTTTAGCAGCTTTTATGGTTTGTTCTCTCCCCTTTTCTGTAAGTGGATCATTTCCAGAAGCAAAAACACTAATCTGGCGCTTTGTATTTGAAACTGATTGACCATGACGCATTAAAAAGTATTTGTTTCCGCTTTGAGGAAGATATTTTTTCAAATCTTCAATACTGCCAATAACAGTAGGATCGCCTTTTTCATTTTGCCAAACCGGCAAAGGCGCTCCCCAGTAACGTGAACGAGAAATCGCCCAATCTCTCGCACCTTCAAGCCATTTACCAAAACGACCTTGACCTATATCTTCTGGAGCCCAGGAAATCTTTTCATTTATTTTAATAAGCTTGTCTTTCAAATCCGTCACTTTCACGAACCAAGAAGTGGTAGCGTAATTCAAAAGCGGAGTCTCGCAACGCCAACAATGTGGATACGAGTGAATCATTTTTTCTTTTTCAAAAAGTGTGCCCGCTTTAGCTAAAAATTTTATAATTTCCACGTCAGCTTTTTGATGATCGTCTTTGGGTTTGACTTTTTCTCCCGCAAAATCTGTTACTTCTTTTTTGAAAGTCCCGTCTATGTTTACGTGCTGAATGAATGGTAAATTTTCTTGTTTGCCCAAATTCATATCATCTTCACCAAAAGCTGGCGCAATATGCACTATACCAGTGCCATCTTCGGTGGTCACAAAATCTCCATGATAAACTTTAAAACCTTTTTCTCTATTTTCTAATTTCTCATTGTTATAATAAGAAAATAGAGGTTCGTATTTTTTGTTTATAATATTTTTCCCCAGGAAAGCTTCCACAATTTCAAAATTGTCTTTCAAAACTTTCTCCGCTAACTCTTTAGCTATTATCAAAAATAGCCCATCTTTTTTCACTTTAACGTATTCAACTTCTTTATTTACTGCCAAAGCAACATTTCCGGGAAGAGTCCATGGTGTAGTGGTCCAAGCTAGAAAATATGTATTTTCTTCACCCACCACTTTAAACTTCACATAAACCGAAATATCGGTAATGTCTTTATAACCCTGGTTCACCTCAAAATTAGAAAGTGTGGTCTCACAATGTGGGCAAAGATGCATTGCTTTAAAACTTTTGTAGACCAAACCTTTATTAAATAAATTCTTGAAAGCCCACCAGACCGATTCGGTATAAGTAGTATCCATGGTTTTGTAATCGTTTTCCATATCCACCCACCTACCCACTCTAGGAATAATTTTTTTCCAATCATCCGCATAACGCATCACTGAATTGCGCGCCGCTTCATTAAACTTTTTAATACCATAAGTTTCAATATCTTTTTTTGAAGAAAGCCCAAGCTCTTTTTCAATCAAATTTTCTACCGGAAGACCGTGACAATCCCAACCCCACTTACGAACCACTTTCTTGCCACGCATTGTCTCAAAACGCGGAATTACATCTTTAATAGTTCCGGGTAAAATATGTCCATAATGAGGCAAACCTGTTGCAAAAGGAGGTCCATCATAAAAAACAAAATCGCCATTTGGTGCTGGTTTTTCTAAACTTTTTTCAAAAATTTTGTTATCTTGCCAAAACTTAAGTATCTCTTCTTCTTTTTCAGCAATCCGAGATTTATTAGTTTTTTCTTCTGCCATAATCAAAAATATATCACCATTTAGAGCTTTTTTCAAAAAACTGAAGTTTTAATTTATTTAGATTGAGACAAAATAATCTTTGCTTCTTCAAATTCTTTTGGTAAAGAAGATTCTACAGTAATAGAAGTGTCATTTGGAAGTTTAAGTTTTACAGAAAGCGCATGCAAAGCCAATCGGCTAAATCCTAAACATTCATCTGGAATACATTTTTTAGATGAGTAAAGTTTGTCACAAACCACAGGGTGCGAAATGGATTTCAGATGCACCCTAATCTGATGAGTTCTTCCGGTTTTTGGCTTCACTTCAACATAAGCAAATTCTTTATTTTGTCCCGATTTATCTCCCCTAAAACTTCGTTGAGCAAGAACTTTATATTCCGTTACCGCTTCCCGAAGTTCACCTTTTGCACCAAATTCTGCTGACCATTTTCTAAAATCACTAGCGCTCCGACCAATGGGTTTTTCTATCACCCCCTCCATTTTGTCCTCTAAAAATTTACCCCACACCACAGCGTGATAGATTTTTTGAACTTCCCTGTTTTGAAATTGTTTTTTAAGAAATTTGTAAGATTCTTTGGTTTTAGCCACAACAATCACTCCACTTGTATCTTTGTCCAAACGATGCACAATTCCTGGCCTTTTTATAATCTCACCATTTTGCAAAATTTGCTCCTCTCCAACTTCTTTCAATTTCGGATAATTTTCGTTTATCCAATCAGACAAATTTTTCTCTTTGTTTCTACCATCACTATGCACCAAAAGCCCACTCGGCTTATTTAGTGCTAAAATATAATTATCTTCGTATAAAACGTTTATTTCCATACCAACACTATCTCATAAAAAAATAATATGGTATAGTCCTTGTTGTAAATCATCGCGCGATTAGCTCAGTTGGTAGAGCAACCCGTTTACACCGGGAAGGTCATAGGTTCAAGTCCTGTATCGCGCACTATGCCCTTGTAGTTCAATGGATAGAACAAGAGACTTCTAATCTCTAAATCTAGGTTCGATTCCTAGCAGGGGCACCAAACAAAAATCCCGACTAGTCGGGATTTTTTATTGATAAAGTTTTTAATTTATCCAACACTTCATAACCCAGCACAGAACCATTACAATGGGTTGACAAATTACACAGATTTGCTCTAATGTTGGTAGATCTGGACTTAGTTCATCAACGCTGTGTTGGTGGACTGACAGAAGTTAAGTTTTTATCTAATTTAAAAAGAAAGGAGAAATTGCGTGTCTATCCCAAAACCCACGTCTTTCACTGGTAAGGGCTCAATTATTTTAGGCAGTCACAATGAAATTGGTGGCCGACCCAGCGCCCTAACAAAAATTGGTGACACTTGGTTCATGTCACACTACGTCTCAAAACCACAGAAGTCAATGATTGAGGCGTTGAATACCGGAAAAGGAGGTCTTGCCCTTTACGATCTCGACGCGACGCTCACCGATTTTGGTCTGACTTTGGCTGATGTGGCGACCGAAAATCTTTCAGAAACTCTTAAGTTTTTAAAAAGTCTTTTTGAATACGAAATGTTTCTGATCCAGAAAAACATTTTCGTATCTCAGCAGAGCGTCGATGAACTCGCAAAGCTTAGATCCAAAGCCGTATCGGCTAATGGACCCAAGGCTTTGATTGACTTCCTTGACACCATGACTGCTACTTTTGAGCAGTATGAGGCAGTAAAAAGGTAGTCACCACTCAAACCTAAAACCCCACACCGAAAAAGCTTTAAGCTTTCATTGGTGTGGGGTTTTTCTTTTATAGTGGAACTCTTCTAGCTCAATCACCGTTAGATGAAGAGATCAAAAATACTGTTATTGAAAATATGGACAAAATAACAGAAAGCCAGTTAGATCAGATCATTAGCTCATTAGAAAGAGAAACTCTTGAACTGGTCACTTTAAATGAGCTTCTAAAAAATTTTGATGAGCAACAAAACAGTGCTTGGGTGGAACTCGAAAAAAAACAGAAGGCAAAGGCAAACAAAATGGTTGATGAAGCTTTGCAAAAAGCTTTGTTAGACTCAATTGAAACATAAATCCTTTTCTTGTTTAAAAATAAAAAATCCCGAAATATAACAACACCAACATTATCTATGTAGCAGCTGGTAAAATCGTGGAGTTTGTTTTCTAAGTTGCGAACTGGCTCGACCATTGATCAATAGTCTCAGCCATGATTTGTTGTGAATCAATATTAAAGTTTGAATACGGATAAAATTTAAGCCTGACACCGTTCTTGCTAAAAGAATTTTACAATTGACTCAATATCTTCACTGTAGTCTGTGGGGACAACGTCTTGTTTATCGTCAAGTTGTATCTGGTATGAGTTACCTCTCATCTTTGGCTTCTGTAATTCCATAAAATAGTTAGGGAAAGCGTCTTTAGCAGAAAGTTCTTTAAAAAATTCACTATTTTTAATTGGGAAAGTGATATCATACGCTTCCACAAATTTATCTAAGTTGAAGTTTAGGGTGTCGGCTATACCAAATTCCCACAATCCCGTTGCAGAAAACACAACACCAAACACCTCTATGCCAGCGTCTTCAAAATCTTTCTGAAATTTACTAAGAAATAAAACATCATCCGATGAAGGTTTATTTCCTAAAGGTAGCGCCCTATAACCAAGCGCCATTTCCTCACGAGGATCAACTTTTGTATTTAGAAACTTACATACATCGTCATTTGATAAAGGGTGGGTGTGAGCAAGAAACACCTTCTTAACACCTTCTTGCTTGGCATGCTTCAAAATTTCCTTAATTGGTACTGGAGTCATAAAATCAAACCCGAGACCATTCCAGTAGTAAGGACCTTGAACACTTTCCAATGAGTGTGCACTGAATTCAAACATATCTAGAAGGGTATGTTTAACAAGATCGACAAAACTTATCAATTCAAATTCTTTATCAGCATCAACAAGACTTATTAATTTAAATTCTCGATCACCATCATTACTTGCCATACGCTTCATTCTTTTTAAGCCACTGAGCCACCGTCTCTCTGGCGCACTTTTCTAGATGTTCAGTGTTTTCAATTGTTGTGACAAGTGATTTTATTCGACTTCGCAATTCATCAATTCTTTTATGAGCTTCAGAAAGTGCTTGTTGTGCATCAGCACCACTTTCTCTTGCCGCTTGGCTAATTTCACCCCGACCTATACTGTCAAAGTATTGCTCTATAAAAATCAATGTCAGAATTCTAACACTCTCCTGAGAGGGGTCAGACTCAGCTTCGTCTGCTACGTGGTCTGTAAAGTCGTACAGCTTAAACAAAAAATTATGTAACTCTTGATTCTGCATAAAAATATTAATTTATAATTTATAAAAAACTTAATTAAGTGTATCATAAACAATCTAGAAATTGCAGGAACAGAAAGCTACATTATTGCAGACACCTCAAAAGAAAGAGGTGGTAAAGCTTTGCAAAAAGCTTTGTTAGACTCAATTGAAACATAAATCCTTTTCTTGTTTAAAGATAAAAAATCCCGACTAGTCGGGATTTTTTATTGATAAAGTTTTTAATTTATCCGAGTAAGTTCCAAGCAAGAAACATTGGAGCTAAAACAAGAGTCAAAGTTGAAAGCAGTTTTATAAGAACATGAAGCGAAGGTCCAGCTGTATCCTTGAATGGATCGCCAACGGTGTCACCTACCACAGCAGCTTTATGAGTATCAGAACCTTTGCCTCCAAATGCGCCAGTTTCAACATATTTCTTTGCGTTATCCCATGCACCTCCTCCAGTATTTAACACCAAAGCCAAAATAACACCCGCAATAGTTCCAACCATTAAAGTGGCTCCAACTGCTTCCGGACCAAAGATAAAGCCCACCACAACCGGAGTAGCGACAGTAATAACGCCAGGTAAAATCATTTGCTTGAGTGCTCCGCGAGTAGCAATGTCAACACAGCGACCATAATCTGGTTTTGAAGTGCCAGCCATAATACCTGGATTTTCTTTAAACTGGGCCCGAACATCATTAATAATATAGTAAGCAGCTTTGCCCACAGCTTTAATAGCCAAAGCCGAGAACCAAAAGATGAGCATTGCCCCTAAGAGACCTCCAATAAAGACCATTGGTTTTGCCAAATCAACAGAAGTTAAATGAGCATCTTGTAAATAAGCGGAGAAAAGCAAGAATGCAGCTAAAGCTGCGGAACCAACAGCGTATCCTTTAGTCAAAGCTTTAGTGGTGTTTCCAACGGCGTCTAGTCTATCGGTTTTTTCTCTCACCTCTTTTGAGGATTCAGACATCTCTGCTATCCCTCCAGCGTTATCAGTAATTGGACCAAAATTATCCATAGCTAAAATATAAGCAGCGGTGGCAAGCATACCCATAGTGGCTACAGCAGTTCCATAAAGTCCCCCACCATCAATACCGGTTAATTTCCCCAAGTAATAAGAACCAGCAAGCGCAGCTGAAATAACTATTATCGGTAAAGCTGAAGACTCAAGCCCAACAGCAAAACCGGTAATAATGTTGGTAGCTGGCCCAGTCTGGCTCGCTTCAGCAATATCTTTCACTGGACGATATTTATATTCAGTATAATACTGAGTAAGAAATACGAATATTTGACTAGTGATAACACCAACAACTCCCGCTAAGAACAAATACAACCAATGATCATGTAAGAGATAATAAGTAGCGCCAAAGAGTCCGAGAATAGCCAAAGCTGTAGTTAAATAATACCCACGATTGAGAGCTTTCATAGGGTCTTCATCTTCTTTAGCCTTTACTGAGAAAATACCTATAACAGAAGCAATGAGTCCAAAAGCTCTAGCCACAAGCGGGAAAATAATACCGGAAATTCCAAAGACTGGAAAAAGTGCGATACCCAAAATCATAGCGCCAATATTTTCCGCCGCGGTAGATTCAAACAAATCTGCGCCACGACCAGCACAATCGCCAACGTTATCCCCAACCAAATCCGCAATAACAGCTGGGTTACGAGGATCGTCTTCGGGAATTCCAGCTTCCACTTTTCCTACTAAATCAGCGCCAACGTCAGCTGCTTTGGTATAAATACCACCTCCAAGTTGAGCAAAAAGAGCCACGAAGCTTGCACCAAAACCAAAGCCGACAATTTCAAGCGGAACAAGCAAAGGATTATTCAAACCATCAAACAAAACAAAAAGACCAGCCACACCCAAAAGAGACAGAGCAACCACTAAAATACCAGAAACTGCACCCCCTCTAAGAGCGGTTCTAAGAGCTTTGTTTAAACTTGTTTCTGCCGCTGCTGCAGTGCGAATATTAGCTCTAACAGAAACATACATACCAATATAACCCGCAAGCCCTGAAGCAAAAGCTCCCAAAATAAAAGAAAAAGAAGTCTTCCAACCAAGATCAACATTACCAATGAAGTAATAAACCAAAAAAATCAAAACTGCCAAAGATACAGACAAAATGGTAATGGTTGTGTATTGTCTTTTAAGAAAAGCTTCTGCGCCTTCCTGAATGGCGCGAGCAACATTGCGCATTTTTTCAGTGCCAGTAGGCAATTTCAAGACACTTCTAGCTAAAAAATAAGCAGTGACTATACCTAGTATACTTATAACAAAAATTGTTCCTATCATATTTGTAATAATACTATCCTAAATTCAGACCACCTTATTGGCCAAAATAAAGGCAAAATAAATAATAAAACGAGTTTACCAGAAAACCCTTTTTCTGCCAACTTTTATATTAAATGATGTAACTACAACGAAGGATCTTCTAGAGAAACCGTCTCCCGATTTATAAAATATAGTCTTTTGTTTACAACGTTATCAAGCCTAGAAACGTTTATAATGTTGTCATAACTTTCTGATGATTTAACATTTTTATAAGTTTCAAAATATTGATTATAAAAAATTTTAAACCCTATAAAAGCAGCTACAAACAAAATTAAGAAACACAAACCCAAACCCATAAACCAAGATTTATCAATATCAAAAATTTTCGGCCTTAGGGACTTCAAAGAAGGTAGACTTTCTTTACTATTTAGTTTTGATAAAAATAACTTCATTTTATTTTTCTTTAAAAACTCTAAAACTTATAGACCCAGACCAATATCCTTCGCCACCCACAGTATTAATATTTAGATTATCCACCAAAACCCCAAAAGGTAACCTTTCTAAATTGTCTATGGTTTTTATAACATCATTCCAAGGGCCTTCAATTTCCATTCTAACGTCAATATCATCGTTTAAAGATTGTTCGTCACCACTTTTCACATTTATTGCAGAGATTTCAAATTTAACATCAGCATCTTTAGCTACTCTTTCTATTTCCTCTATAAATTTAACTTCATCGCCTTTTTTAACAAAGAAATCTCTAAGTATTTGCAAATTTGAATTATAGGAGCCAAGAGTTGATTTTATCGCTTGAATTTTTTCACTTTCAAAAGACTTGGATTTCATATCAACATAAAGATTTTCAACTTTTTTAGTCTGTCTGGTAACAAAAAACAAGCTGGTTAAATAAAGCAAAACACTCAAAACCACCATTCCCACGGTTAATTTAACAATTATGTTTTTTGGAATCCAACTATTCATTATTCTATAAATATATTCATAGTAAAAGGTAAATCTTTGTCTTTAGTTAAACTTGAGACCGGAACTTCAACATTTGAAAACTTGCCAGAATTTTTAAGCGCATTTGAAAAAGAAATGAGCATTTCACGATTTGACGCAACACCAGAAACTCTCATTGAAGCACTTTTTTTATTATCAAAAGATTGTCCTCTCATAAAATTAATTGAATCCAATTTTACTTCTTCTGGCAAAAACTTCACAACCTCTACAAAAGAATCCATCACTTTCACACTACTGTTGTAGTTTTGTAAAAATCTGGACTTCGTTTCTATTTCTGCAGGCAAGCTCAAAAGTTGCGTATCAGAAGCAGGAGTTTCAACGTGCAGAGAGTTATTTTCAAAACTTAATCTTGAAAAATTACCAACACTAACCAAGTATGCAGGGACCAACATAACGATACTTACCAAAAAAACCCCAGAAACAATAAAAGAGATTAATATCAAAAAACGAAGTCTGAGACCTTTTTTCAAATTTTCTTTTTCTGTGCTTGGTAATAGGTTCATTCTATTTCAGATAAAACTGCTCCAATAGGACCAGCAAAACTAAGGGATTGCTCATAAGGCATCCCGGGCAAATGTTTATCTATTTCAAAAACATCAGCCCACACATTTGATAATTTAACATCTTTAACATTGTTTTGGTCAGCAAGTATTTCCACCACTCTTTTAGCGTATTGGAAATCTCCACAAACTAAAGTGGATTTGATTAATTCATCTCCTTCAACATAATTTTTATTACAATATTCAAAAAATTTTTTATATTCATCTAAAAATTGTTTTTTATAATCATCCCCTGTTACCGATCTTAGAGTAGAAAAAACTACCAAACCATCTTTTACTAAATATATACCAATTCTGTTTTCTCTGGCGTGAACTATGCAAATCAAACCCAACTCTTTTTCGGTCAAAAGTGAGTTTGCTATAGCTTGTGATTCATGAATACAACCCAAAGGTTCAAAACCACCTAGCCTCATAGCTTCTAAAAATTTGTTTACTTCTTTTTTAAGAGAAGCCACCACCACCACTTCAGCGTCGTATCCATTTTCAGTTTTTTTAATTTCGGTCGGAACAAAATCAAAAACCGTATCAACTAAAGCGGTCGGCACATTTTCTTCTATGATAAAAGCTACACTTTCTGTGGCACTGCTTCCACTAGCAACCGCAACGGTGGTCGTAAAAACATACGCTAACTCATCTGGCAGGGTGAAAAAAGCAAACGGTGATTTAAAATCTCTTTTGATAACAGATAATTTTTTTACCACTTCATTCATATCCGAAATACTGCCGTTTACTATAGCCCCTTTCTCCAAAGATAAAATTGCACTTTGCAGTTGGGGGTTTTTTGTTTCTTTATCAAAGAAAATAGCTTTGATGTTTGAATCCGAAAAAGAAATTCCAATACGAGGTGGATCTAAAAATTTTTCGGGTGGAAAATGTTTAATGAGAAATCCAAATTTCATACTATAAATAATATCACATATTATTTTTATCTAGGTAAGATTGGAGGATAATGGTGGCAGCAGAAGCATCGTGTAATCCTGTTTCTCCTTGAATGTGTTTGGCTTGTTGTGATGTCATAAATTCTGGTTCAAACCAAACTTTTATTTTTAATCTTTCTTCCAATTCTTTTTTGAAATTTTCTATTGCAAGCATTATTTTATTTGGTTCGCCTTTGAAATTTTTAGATTCCCCTATCACGATTGCTTCTACTTTTTCTTTATCTACTATTTTTTGAACTTCTTCTAAAAGTTTTCCACTGTTTAAAATTACAGAGTGCGGAAAAGCCATCTTGCCCGTATCGTCAGAGACAGCAAATCCCACTTTTTTACTCCCAAAATCAATTCCTAAATATTTCATTTTATTTTTACCAACTTATTTCAATTTCAAATTTCTTAATATTTCTCACACAATAATATTAACACGCTTTACCAAGAACGGTTTAGTTTTGATCTAACAAACCTAAAAATCTTAAAAAAGGTTGAAAAAACACAAAAAATATGCGATTATTTTAAGGTTGGAACAAAAAGATATGGAGGAGTGCCTGAGTGGTTTAAAGGAACAGTCTTGAAAACTGTCGTATCCGAAAGGGTACCGTGAGTTCGAATCTCACCTCCTCCGCCAAAACAAACAGAAACACATAAAATATTTCAAATTATGATAACTATAAATGATTTTGCAAAAGTAGAAATAAAAGCTGGAAAAATTTTGAGTGCGGAACCAATAGAGGGTTCTGAAAAATTACTTAAACTGTCAGTAGACTTTAATGAGGAAAATCCTCGCCAAGTTATATCTGGTATCGCTAAATTTGTCTCCACCTCAGAACTTGTTGGAGTTACTTGCGCTTTCGTCACCAACCTAGAACCCAGAGAAATAATGGGTCTTAAAAGTGAAGCGATGATAATGGCTTTTTCAAAAAACAAAACTGAAACTGAAGAAGGTTTCTTTTCCCTGCTTAAAGTTCCTGAAACTGTAACCCCGGGCGCTCAAGTAAAATAATCCACACCTTTTATATTTTGTCCCCTCTCATCAAATGAATGTGATAAAATATATCCAATGAAGCACGAAGCTATTTTAGAGTGGGATTCCCCACAACATTATTTCAACAGAAAAACCAATGACTGGTATTGGATACTTGGCGTGATTGTGGTTGGTGCATCAGTATTAGCTTTTTATTTTGGTAATTTTCTTTTTGGTGTCTTCATTATTATTGCCGGTTTAACCATTGGAATGCTTTCCTATCGCGAAACAAAAAAAGTTTCTGTGAAAATAACTCCTAAAGGTATAATTTTTGGACGCTCGCTTTATCCCTGGATAAGTTACAAATCATTTTGGATTGAAGACGAACACATAAACGGTCCTCGCATTTTGCTTTATCCTGCAGGCTTCATTCAAACAATGGTAACCATACCTATAAACGACGAGGTTGATTTAAACGATGTCAGAGATGTTCTTTTAGAGTTTTTGGAAGAGGAATTTCTAACTGAATCTATTTTTCATAAATGGTTTGATAAAATTATCTCTAAATAAAAAGTGGCTAAAAAGCCACTTTTTTGTTAATCTTTGAGTATTCTAAACCGCTCCCATCGTTCAATGGATAGGACATAACTTTGCGGAAGTTAAAATGTAGGTTCGATTCCTACTGGGAGCACATTAAAAAATCTTTGGAATGAAAATCTGACACATCTATTTTTTATTTCAAATAACCCATTCGTTCCAATATAACCTTAAACCAACTAGTATATTTATTCGGATTAGCTTTAACATCTTTAACTAGTTCATCTTTCTTAATCCATTTCCAATCACCAACCTCTTCTGGGTTTGGTTTGACTTCTCCTGTATATTCTCCAAAAATAACTGAATTAAATTCGTGTTCTGTTAACCCATTTCCAACATCCAAATTATAAACAAAACTAAACTTTTTATTTAACTCACATTCAAACCCCATTTCTTCTTTGAGTCTTTTTTTAGCTGAAACTATTAAATTCTCACCAGAAAGTGTATGACTACAACATGTATTAGACCACAAACCCCCTGAGTGATATTTTCCTTCAGCCCGTTTCTGTATCAAAAATTCCTCTTTGTTGTTAAAAACAAATATTGAAAAAGCCTTATGTAATTTACCCTCCTTGTGTGCCTCTAATTTATCGTAATTCCCCAGTTCTTTACCGCGAATATTACAAAGCACAACTCTATTTCTTAAAATTTTACTGTTTGCTTTTACTATTTCTTGATCAAAATATTTGTTGTTTATAAATATTCCATATATTCTCAACAATAACGGACCTGCACCTGGGACATGTTTTTCGTAAAAATTTTTATGAGCATAATATGCGTTTTCAGAAAGACGAAGAACATCTTCATTAAGACTGCTAACCGCAATCAATTTTCTCATTTTTTGTTGCCAAGATTTTGAAAAAGTTACTTTTGGTTTTTCCAAAGCTTTCAACACAACTTTTTCTTTAATAAGTGAGTATACAGGATACGTAACGATACTGTTTCTTATATCCGAAAAAAGATCTTGATACACTTTCACATGTTTATCTACATCATTTCCAAAATCACCCAAATCATTTATTATTTGTCCAACATGTGAAAAACGATCATTGGGTTCAATTTCTTTTTCGTATTTTTCAATAATTGAAAAATCATTGTTTGAGATAGCGCAACCCACAAGTGGGGCATAATCATAAACAAGATTAAAATTAATATTTCTATCCAAATGTCTTGACTCCCAATCGGTTAGAATATTTTCTAAAGGTGTAAATTTAACCATAATACTCCTTTCTTTCCAAAAACCATAAGCAAGACATGATAAGAGGTGACCAATAATATCCTTTATTTTTTCATTATGACCAAGATTCTTTGCGGAATATGAATTTAAAAGACTAAAAATGCAGGCGAGTATTAAATCGTGCTCCAGAGTTGTATTTTGCAAATTTTCCTCTTTGGACCACACATCCTGTTTTTTATCTAAGATGCGATTTGTTTTGTATGCCCAAATCATAACCAACTCTATTGCTATCGGGATTTCTATGTAGTCTTCCCAGTTTTTGTTTTTACCACTCATAAAACCAGCATAAAACTGAATACCGTTAAGATGAACCTCTTTTTTTAAATAATCATTTTTTATAGATTGGTATTCTGGATATTTAGAACAAAACTCATTAAAAAACTGGTTAAGTTTTACACCAATCTCTTTTGCAATTTTTGTGTATTCTTGTGTATTCATAGTAAGGACCGAAGGATTCGAACCTCCAACTTCATCATGTAATGATGATGTTTTACCAATTAGACTAGGTCCTTCCGGGTGGCGGAGAAAGGATTTGAACCTCTATCTTGACTTAATGAAAAATCACATTTTAACAATTAAACTACTCCGCCACTCACTTGAGTATAGCTTTTGCAAAAAAAAAACAAGTGTTTATCTGGATAAACAAAAACCTTTATTAGAATTAGTTTTTATTGCCAATTTTTACATCCTGTTTTTTATCTTGTNCCTTGTGGCTACCGAGGTGTTGGGGTGATTCTTTACAGCATCCAACACTTCTTGCTCTCTACTGGTTTCTGATATTCTATCAAGAAGGTCGGAAGTGCAATTAGGATTGTTAGCCATAACCATTTTTACATAATCATCAGCGTCCTCAGCAAGTCTACGTAAAGAGGCTTCTGGTGTATTCGGATTGCAGGCGGAAAGGATTCGGACATTGAAACTTTCATCCATTGACAATAAATTTAAAACGAATGGATCATCAGCGTCAGTTGCTTCTTTTCTTTTTCTTTCAATTGACCATTCTGTGATTTCTTTTTTTCGGTGTTCCAAACTATCATCAATTTCTCCACAGAGTTCATCTATCTCTGTTAATAATTTTTCACTACCAGTTGATTGCTCAACATCACTGAGTAAATCATCTATTTTACTAAACCCTGGTTCTAAGTTTTTGCTCATATATTTTTTAATCAAATGTTGAATCTATCTGCTCTTCAATTTTTCTAATAAAAATGTCAGATAGTTTTTTTATATCAGGAACTTCAACTGCGTTTTTGCCCCATGTTTGCCCTATGGTTTGAGCCGCTTCGGCCAAGCCAATGCCAGTAATAACCATATCTTTCTTGTGTCTTTCTATAACTTCCTGAATTGATCCTTCACCAGATTCACCATCAGTCATAAAATACACAAAATTATACGACCGTCTAAACTTGTCAGTATATTTTTTCATACTTGTACAAGCCGCATCCAAGGTTATTACATCAGGAGTGCCTTGGTCTGCCCGTAATAATACCATTTTTTGAAGATCATCTCCAAACATATCTTGTTCAAATTGCTTAAGAAAGGTAAATTCATTAGGACCTCCAAAAGTAACGATTTCAAATGGTATATCTAATTTCTTAGCCACTTCAACCAGAGCTACAGCCAATTTCTTTTCTTGTTCAATAATTTCACCACCACAAGAACCAGAATTGTCTATAACAAGCGTCCAAGCAAATTGCGGTTTTTCTGGTGGACGTTTACGTTCAAAGGAACGGGGATTTATAACAGTAGTCCCTTCTCTTTGCCCAAGAATATTTTGGGTAAATCCTCTTTGTAATCTTGCACCGCGTCTTTGATTACGTTCACGAAGATACTCTTTATCAAGTTTGAATTTGTCAATAAAGAATTGTGTTAAATCGGTGATAAATTCTTTTGTTGATTCCATATAATCTACATAAACCCGAAGCGCTTCACCATCCAATCCAGACATCTCTCTATACACCGCCTCCATCTTTGTCTGTTGTTGGCGTCTGATCTCATCAAGAGTTTCTAACTGATGGGCTTGAGCTTGATCAATGACAGATGTCTCATTTTGTAGCCTATCTCTAACGTTTTGACTCATATCTCTTGCTACAAGATTACCGCTTTCATCTTTGGTTGAAAATTTACTACCAATCATCTCCTCTGATTGTCGTAATTGTTCTAAGAGATTCTCGTTCGGTTTACCAAACAAACTCTCAACTGGTCCCTTGTGTGTTTTGCCTCCTTGTTGAAATTGTTCATGGGATTGCTCACCTGCCAACTCTCCACCTGATTCACCAGATTCTGAACCAGAAGACTCTCCAGATTGTTCACTAGGTTGACCTTCGCCCTGATCTTCTTCTTGTTCTTTGCTTTGCATATCAGACATTGCTTCGGATAACTTTCGCATCATATCTTGCATCTGTCTGGTCATCTCTTGCGGAGTAGCTCCAGATTCAAGACTCTCTTGCATCTGAGACAATTGTTCAATCAATTGATCTGTGACTTCTTGACCAGAACCGCCTTGTCCTTTGACTTGATTCAACGCATCTTGTATTTGTTGCAAGAACTCCTGCATTTCTTGAACTGAAGGCATTCCACCATCTCCTGATTCCATACCACCAGGCTCACCACCTTCGCCTCCCATTTCTCCACTTTGACCACCAGATTGACCCGCACCCTTACTTTGCCCCACACCTTTCCCTGGTTGACCGCCTTGTGATTGCTCTTGCCCACCCTCTCCCAATCCTTCTCCTTCACCCAACCCTTCATCCCCCCCTTGACCTTGACCGGAAGACCCTGGTTGTCCAGGTTCGCCTCCCGATCCTTCTCCTCCATCTTCGCCCTGTTTTTCGCCCTGCTCCCCCTGTTCAAGCTTTTCAACCATTTCCTCAAGTTGCTCTTTCATCTCTTTTAGCTGATCAGCCATAGCTTGATCGCCCCGCTCTTCAGCATCCTTTGTCATATCGTTAACTTGCTCTTTCAGTTCTTCAATCTGTTTCTGAAGTTCTTGTGCCGACAATTTTTCACTACCTTGCTCCGAAGACTGCTGTTCTTGTCCGGCTTGTTTCTGTTCACCAGATTTCTGCTCGGCGTTTTGATGTTTTTCTCCAGATTGAGCAGGTTGCTTAGAGCTTTCCGCTTGCTGAGTGTTGGATTTTTCACCAGATTGCTCTCCTTGTTGTTGTCCTTGTTTCTCAGATTTCTGATCATCTGTTTCTTGGTCTTCAGACTCTCCAGAAGCCTGATCACGCATCTCACCCAGTTTTTCTCTCATCTGTTGTAACTGTTCCTGCATCTCTTTGAGAGCCTCCTCTTTTTGTTTTTCTCTTTCTTGTTCTATTTTTTCTCTTTCTTGCCATAAATTAATAGTCTCCCAAAGATAATAATATTTTTTGGGATCATGCTGACCAAACTGGTTCAATCGGTTTAAATAAAGTCCAGACATTTGCGCCCGATCAACACCACTATAAATAACCGGCATACACATTCTGTAAAAATGTCCCCACTCAATTTCACCCTCTTTTACCGAAACAGATTTTTTCCCACCTCCACCTTTATACCAAAACCTAGCCAATGGTTTTGGTAGTTGAAAATTAACTAAAAAGTTATCGCTAAAACCGTCAACACCCAACTCCTCACGCTGTGACAAAAATTCTTGTCCGGCTTGCGATCCATATATTGAAAAATTAGGAACATCATAGCTCCGCTCCATCATCTTTCGCATTATCTCATCGGTAAATTTAGGATTTCCTTCCTGATATCCTTTCATCAAAAGTCTTATTGCTGTGCGGTATACTTTTGATGTGTTTTGAGCGAACGCTCTTGTCTTTTGTAAGGTTTCTAATTGCTCCGGCGTTAACTCTGCCTCATTTATACCAATCTCTTTAATGTTATACACAATCGGCTCCTCCTCAGGTTTTGCCAATTCTTCCTCTAAAGCACCACTCTCAGCAATCTGTTTAGCGACTTCTTCTAACTGCTCCAATTGTTCTTTCAATTGTTGTAGTTGCTCCTCGGTGACTTCGTCTTGAACTCCAGATTCTTGAGCTTCTTGCATAGCCCTTTCAGCCTCTTGTCGCATTTGTTCGGCTTGTTTACCAATATCTTGCATTGAAGACGGCTTTTCTTGTGGTTTTGGAACTTCGGGTTTTGCGTCAGGTTTTTGCAACTGTTCAAATTTTTCTCTAGCCTGCTGGAGCTGCTCTTGCAGATTTTGAGCCAAAAGATCTTCTTCCTCTTTGCGTTCCTGTTTTTCTGCAGGACTCAACTGTTGTTCCTGTCTCTTAGGAGATTCTTTTTTCTGTTTATCTGTTTTTTCTAAAGATGGTTTTTTGCTGTCCTTGGCTTGTTGGTGCATTTTTTGCATCATCTGCTGGATCTTCTTTTGCAACTCCTTAGCTTTCTCAGCACACACTTGAGCTTCCGGACTTAATTCTTTTTGCTTTGAGTGTGTATTTAAATCTTCACCAGTCTCTGCTTTACCTTTATCACCTTCAGCTGGACAAGAAAGAGCAACTAAGCCGGAAAACTTCGGCCACAGAAAATCACGCACCAATTGAACTTGCGCTTTAGGAACAGCCATTCTGACACTTTGATCCAAAATTGAACGAGTTTGTTTGTCAAAAACTTCCTGTACGGCCGGATGAGCGACACTCAAAGCTTGTTCAAATTGTTCAACAGGAACCAATCCTGTTTGAGACAAAGAGTAGAGAAGAGTGAGATCAACTACCTGTTTATATGGTGCGTATTGAGGAATATTGTCAGCTATTTGTTGCGTATTTATTTCTTGTTCATACAATGCGCGGAAATTTTCCTCTGGATTACTGCTGTGAGAATTTCGCATCTCCAAAAAGTTTACAGAGGCTTCGTGAGTTGCTTCCACTAAAGATGTCAAAAGTTCCGGTGCGACTTCGTTTTCATAACACCAACCACGCAAAGCATTCAGTTCCACGTCAATAGGATAATTAATATTTCCTATTTCGTGACGTAAACGAGCATTAACAAGACGAAGATCACCAGAGAGTGATTCGCGCGGATATATAATAACGTTTGGAACATCAGTTAGATTGTCTGGACTTTTTGCCACTCCCCAAGCATCACCAGCAATAGCTTGCACACGAACTTTACCAGAAAAGCCTTTTTGCTCAATTCGTCTAACTAAACCATGAGCTAAAATCGGGATTATCTCATTTAAATCTTTTTCAATTTGAGAAATCTCTGGAGTTTTTGGTTTTTCGGGTGTAAATTGCATATCTCGTGGTTCTGTTAACACAATATCTAACCGCAGTTTATCAGATACCTTCTGCCAAAATAAGCATCATTGCATCCTTATCTGCCTTGCCACGGCGATAAGTATCGGTATGTGGTAGATACGTCATAGCAATAGCATATTGAGCCGCATTCCATCCAGCTTTCCAATTTGGCATTGAAGAAAGATCAGCTTCCCAGAGATGGTTTTCTGAATAAAAACGAGCAGCGTCAATTGATCCTCGTAAAGATATGTCTCGTTCCATCCTTGTTTCGCCAGTTCTTGATTTATAAGCTTCCACAACTTGGCGTGTTCGGTCAACTATCGCAACAATATTCTTTAGATCTTTTATTATTTTTATCACATTTGTATCAAGCGAAATTTGCGCCCCTATTCCATTCACAACATAATCCCAAGCTTTGATGAATTGTTCATCAGATAAATCTTTAAGAGAGGAAATATTATCTTTAAGAATAAGAGCTTCATCATAAGTGAATTTTTCACGATTAGTTGTCGCATCAATTTTTCGAAATGGTGGATAACCCATAGTCATAATATTGGAACGGTCGTCAATTGTTTCTGGTAAATCTTCAACACCATCATATTCCGCCGGGTTCATCAATCCAACAAAAACTACTCCAGGAGCCGCTTTAATAACCTGATCATTTAAGAAAACTGTGCGATCACCATCAAATAAAGAGTTGAAAAATTTGGCGATATTCGGTCTAAGCAAGTTTAATTCATCCAGTTCCAATACTGCATTCGGTGTGGTGACAGCTGTAAGAATACGAGTCGGAATTCTTACCACTTCACCGTCCGACAACTCAACATCGTAGGTAAGGTCACGCTCCTCTTTATCCGGAGAACAAGCATAACGAAACAGCGGTCTGTTTGTCTCACCACAATAGAAATCGGCTAGCTTGTTTTTACCAGTACCGCGAGGGCCAACAATAACCGTCATACCTTTAGCAGTCAAACGCTCCCACTGTGGAGCTTGTTGATTTTTTACCAATTCTTCAAGATAAGCATTGTTGCCAAGACCTAACTGTCGGTTTACCAATGTCGCAAACCAAGTAAATTTTTTCTCAAAATATGGAGTAAGTTTGAAATGTGGATCGCGCGGGGGGATAAATTCATTCTCGCTTTCATCAATTGATCTCAAAAATTGCTGGGTGCGAATAATATCAGAAGCTCTTTCTGCGAAGTCGTCCACATCCTCAATTCCTGAACCGTTAAGTTTGAGCAATTCTTTCAGTTGCTCAGCATCGACGAACTGTTCAATCTTAGAACTTAGTTCCTGTGCTTTCTGATCATAATCCTCATTATTGAGATTCAATTCTTCATATTCTCTTATGAGCTCTCCCAAGCGATTCAAAACCTCATTAAAGGCTTTTAATTCGCCACGCCCCTCAAGAACGGTATCAATTGATTCCAGCCTTTCGCCACGATATTTTTCAGAAAAACTCATCAATTCTCCAGGTTTTGCAACATGGGTCAAACCGTGAGCATCTTTAACAAATTTTACTTCGGAGAATTTTTTACCACCGGATATAAAAACCTTACCGGGAACAGCTTGCCACTCGGGATTATCCTCTGGCATTTGACAGATGGGAATATGCACATCACCGACGGTTATATATCTACCCTCTTGTTCAAATTGCTGTCTTGTTTCCGACTGGGGTTGAACAGCTTCTTTTTTTTCAACAATATGAAAATTTGTTTTTGGAGTGGTATCAATTTGCTCTGTAGGCTCCTCGGGTTGGGACTGGAGACCAGCTTCTAAAGCATCTAATTCCTCAAGTGATTCTTCCAAAGCGGTGATCATCTCGTCACGGCTTTTGCCTTGACCGCTTTTCCAGTCAACCGGTAAAAGCCTGAGTTTTTCCAAAGATTGCAAAACCTTTTCTCTTTTTTGGATGATTTGTTCTATAGTCAATCCCTCCACCTTTGATTGGGATAGTGGAGTCTGCTCTTGTGGTGTCGGTTTAAATCTAAATAACTCTCTCATATGTTTATAAGTTAACTTCTACCGCCTCTTTTAAGGATTTAATAAGCTCATGAACAATCCCCGGGGACTCTTTTGGATAATAAATGGAAACTTTATCTTGAGACGGCACAATTCTGATATGACCACTATATCCAGGGACTCCGAACAGCCAACGACCAACGGTATTAACGACGATTTCCTCACCATCTTTGCTTTGACCTTTAGCGTCACATTTAATGGGCTGATTATAAAGTGGTAATTTGCGAGCTTCTTCATGTACTACAACACCCGCTATCAAACCTAAAGGCTTTGACACTTGAATGTCAACCTGTGTGTTAAGTGGTGCAAAACCACTTGGAAATGATATTTCTGTTTTTTCCATACAACTTTATATTATTTCTTATATAATACCATATACTATTTCTTCGTGACTAATGGAGAAATAAGGAATGGAAATCTTGTGATTTCTTCTATTGTAAACCCCGCCTCTATTGTTTTTATTAGGACTTCTGTGTTGTGTTCTTTAAGTAATTCCTTAATTTCTTCTTGTCGGTCAACCAATTGAGCTATTCCTTCAGAGATATGAAATTTGTCAATGATTTGGATGGCATCATCAGTATAACCCCATCCAAGCAACCTGATCATTCTTTCTTTGGCAGCTGATTGAACTTCTGAGCTTTGGATTGTTTCTTCGGGAATATGAAATCTGTCAATAATTTGAATAGCGTTATCAATGGAACCCTCTTTAAGCAAATAGATCATTCCTTCTTCAGCGGCTGATTGAACTTCAGAGCTTTGGATTGTTTCTTCAGGGATGTGAAATTTGTCAATGATTTGGATAGCGTTATCAATGGAACCCTCTTTAAGCAAATAGATCATTCCTTCTTCAGCGACCAGTTGAACCGCTTCTTCAGGAATGTGAAATTCGTCAATGATTTGGATGGCATCCCAAACACAACCCTCTTCAAGTAACCTGATTATTTCTTCTTTAGCAGCTGATTGAACCGCTTCTTCAGGAATGTGAAATCTGTCAATAATTTTGATGGCATCATCAACATAACCCTCTTTAAGCGAATAGATCATTGCTTCTTCAGCGGCTGATTGAACTTCTGGGTTTTGGATTGTTTCTTCAGGAATATGAAATTTGTCAATGATTTGAATAGCGTTATCAATGGAACCCTCTTTAAGCAAATAGATCATTCCTTCTTCAGCGACCAGTTGAACCGCTTCTTCAGGAATGTGAAATTCGTCAATGATTTGGATGGCATCATCAGTAAAACCCCATCCAAGCAACCTGATCATTCTTTCTTTGGCAGCTGATTGAACTTCTGAGCTTTGGATTGTTTCTTCGGGAATGTGAAATTTTTCAATGATTTTGATGGCATCATCAACATAACCCTCTTTAAGCGGATAGATCATTCTTTCTTTGGCAGCTGATTGAACTTCTGAGCTTTGAATTGTTTCTTCAGGAATATGAAATTTGTCAATGATTTCGATGACGTGATTAACAAAACAACCCTCTTTAAGCCAATTGATCATTCTTTCTTTAGCAGCTGATTGAACCTCTGGACTTTGGATTGTTTCTTCGGGAATATGAAATTTGTTAATGATTTGGGTGGCATCCCTAACACGACCCTCTTTAAGTAGCCCGATCATTCTTTCTTTGGCAGCTGATTGAACCTCTGGACTTTGGATTGTTTCTTCGGGAATATGAAATTTGTAAATGATTTGGGTGGCATTACCAACAGCACCATTTTTAAGCAGACTAATCATTGCTTCTTCGGCGACTGATTGAACCTCTGGACTTTGGATTGTTTCTTCGGGAATATGAAATTTGTTAATGATTTGGGTGGCATCCCTAACACGACCCTCTTTAAGTAGCCCGATTATTTCTTCTTTAGCAGATAATTCTCGTTCAGTTAATTTTTCCGCATCATCATAATTTGAAGCTTCACCAGAATCAATTTTTTGCTTGAGTTTCTCTGCTTCTTCTTGTGCCTTAGTTAAAGTATATTTTTCACTCTCCATGTTATTTACATTAACACTATTAGATTATCCGTCATCATCAGTCATAATTTATTTTTTAATTATACTATTTCTTCGTGACTAATGGAGAAATAAGGAATGGAAATCTTGTGATTTCTTCTATTGTAAACCCTGCCTCTATTGTTTTTTTGACATCTTCTAAAGTAAACCTTTTTTTAAAAGCTTCCATATTGTTAGATTTGCCAATAGCAATTACCACATCCAACCCACCCTTTTTTAAGAATTCTCGTAACTGCTCCAATGTTCCATTACCGTCATTGATATAATTATATACCTCAATAGCCTCACCGAGCCGACAACCCTTTGCAACAATCTTACGAGCACCTTCAATTCCAAACACATCAATAGCCCGACCAACATAATAACTGGAGTCATAGAAATCGCCGGCATACTTTACAAACTCTAAAATTTCTTGCAGATGAAGTTGAACACCTTTTCCCTTTAGTGCCTCTCTCACATTCAACACATTCTGCAATGTTACCCCTTTAGCGATAATCTGATCAACTTCGGCAAGACTATAAAAATCTAATATGCGATCAAGGTTGTTGTATTCACTGTTTTTAATAAGTTTTTGCGAAGATGACAGTGTAGACGAGAAATCAGAAGCATATCCATGTTTTTTTAACGCCACTTTTACCTTACTGAATCCACTATAAAGAACTCCGACTGTAAGCAATTTTTCAACTTCAGCTAATGGCAACTCACGAAGTGCGGAAGTAAAATCATTTATACAGTGAACATTTTTGGCAACATTTGTTATTTGGGTAATATCAAGCTCGTACCCAAACTGACGAGTATTATTCAAAACAGCAATTGCGACTAGCAAATCAACATCTTGACTTAATAATGTCCTTACTTCACCTAAATTAAATGTTCTAAGTGCATCATCAAGACCATCAATGTTGTGCAAAGCAATTTCCGCAACTTCAACTGGAGATAGCTCATATCCGTGTTTTTGAGTGATTTTTCTTGTTTCGATAATTGACCACAAACTGATTCCTTGATCTATAAATTGTTTTACTTGCCCCAAATCATACATTTTCAAGGCTTCCGCCATTCCATAGAAATTTTTTCCAGCCAATTCGGCAACCTCATCAAAAGACGCCTTAAAGCCGGCCATAGACAAAATGCTTCCAACTTTCATCATCGCCTCAAGTTTTCGTCTCACTTTATAATCTTGACCCTTTGCTTTTTCAATCAAAAAGTGGATGGTTTTCAGGTCGTCTCTTGTGGCCCCTCGTTTGCCGGCAATAGTATCTGCAAGTGAGTATTCTGTGATAACCTCATCACTCATTCCTAAACGCATCATTTTGTGAGCCCGCTTAACAGTGCCGAATGGGGCATAGTTAATCCAATCAACGATCCCAGTGAGCGGCTTGCTGTTATAATCACCACCAGTATGGTTAATTTTGAAATGTAAATCCAGAGCTTTTTGAGCCAGGCTTTTTCTTTTTTCATATCGTTCATTAACCGATGTTTGTCTTTGTTCTAAATCAACCAACAACTGTTCGGGAGTTCTATTTTGTAGTCGCTCCACTTGAGTATGATAATCTGTTTCAAGTTCTGTCATTGCACATTGATGTTTTTCAACAACCGGTTGCAACTGCAATTCTTTTTCATCGTCAGGCAGATTAGCTGTTTCAATCTCCGCTTTTGATTTTTCAAATTTATGATTTAGGCGTTCGCTTTCACGCTCAAACCACTTGTGCTGTTTCTGAACAGCAAACTCGTTTTCCTTGGTGGTAAATTCCTGTTTTTTATCCTGGTCGTATCCTTCTTTCAAAAATTTAATCTGACCAAAAAGCTTTCTTCTTTCGGACTCGTATTTATTATCTCCAGATCTTCCGATAAACCTTTCTATGTTGTGCAGGTCAATTCCTTGAATTTTTTGTCTCATTCCGAGCAACTGTTTTTTAACTTGAGAACCCAATCGTGCCCAGGCAATTGATTCCTTCAAAGAACCAACATATGGCGATTTTGGACTTCTGCTCGGATCATTATAATTCATCGCTTCCTCGAGCCAGTTCGCACCGAGAATAACTGCTCTGTGTTCCAAAACTTGTGGATCAGTTTGTTGACCACGCAAGCGCCCTTCCACACTTTTATGCGCTTCTTCATATAGTGCCCGCAAAAAAGGATAAGCATTCCCAATACTGTTCTCATGAATACCAGAATGGTATCCTTTTAATTCTGGCATGTGGGTTCTGCTTTTATCGTTTGCTTTTAATCTTTTTTCGGCAACTTTAAATATTCCAAGTTCCGGCGTGCCAATCATTGACGCGAATGCTATGTCTCTCAAAATACCTAAGCGAACTGTTTCGGGAGTAGCATCAGAGGAGTCAATAGGATATTCTTTTTCAACTTGAACATATTCGCCTTTTTTAAGATCATATTCAGTTTGTTTATAAGTAGCTTTTCCTTGAATAAATTTTTGATAAAAATCTAAACGGCCGGCTAAATATCGGTATTGATCGTCATTGTTTGAATAATTTTTTAAACACTCAATAGCATCTTGAAGAGACATTGATCGTAAAATTTCCAATCGTTCAATTGAATCCGATGTTTCGCTAAATTTTTTAATTTTTTCTCTATCAGAAATCTTTCTGTCTTCCTCAAGATAGGATGCCAATTTTTTAAAACTACGACGATCCGGAGTTAATATTTCCTCCTCTTCCTCCAATGGGGTGTATAAATCTAACGCTTTCTTCCATTCACTTGGATGAGAAATTCCAGCATCTCTCAATTCGGATTGGGTATGCTCTTTCGGATTCATTGATTGTTCAAAATGTTTTTTGTTCATATCTTAAGGGTGTTGTAAAAATGAAGCAACCACAAGCCAATTTGTGACCGCTCTTGTATGATTGTATTAAAAATTAGAGAAAACCACAATAATCATACCCACGACAAATATGACTTTTAAACAAATTACCAGAACAAAAAATGGCTTTTAAGCCATTTTTTATTTTGCGTTGATGATTATGTGTACTAATCTTGATTTTTTTCTGGAAGCGTTATTTTTTTTGATCACTCCCCTTTTCTCTGCTTTATCTATGGCTTTTTGGAGTTTTGGAATGAGTTTTTTAGCTTCATCAATTTTTTTATCTAGCACCAGTTTTTTGTATTCCTTAATAACACTCTGCATATTATTTTTTCTGCGCAAATTAAGAACCCTCTTCTTTTTAGAAGATCGGAGTGCTTTTTTGGCTGAACTTGTTATTGGCATATGTAGCAGTAAATTAACATATATAGTTATTTTTTGCAATAAAACAAAAAAGTCGTAATCTGCTATTATTTATGTATAAATAATATATGTTTGGACACATTACAGGTAACATATTTGACCTCAAAAGCACCAAAGCTATTGTAAATGTGCACGGTATGGGTTTTATTATTAATAGCACCCCTTCATATTTAAGTAAATTGCGTTTAAATTCAGAAGCAAGTTTTTGGACTCATACAGCGGTGCGCGAAAATTCCCTAGACCTTTACGGTTTTGAAACAGAAGAAGAGTTGCGTGTTTTTGAACTTCTTATTACAGTTTCAGGGGTTGGACCAAAATCCGGATTGGCAATTTTGAGTGTAGCAGGCGTTAAATCTATTACCGAAGCAGTAGCAACCAACAACACTTCTGCTTTAACCAAAATTTCTGGTATCGGTAAAAAAACTGCTGAAAAAATAGTTCTAGAATTAAACGGTAAACTTGTTTCTTCTGACAAAGATAGAGCCAGAACCAACGAAGATATTGATGTTTTTGAAGCTTTGAAATCTTTAGGTTACAGAGATAGAGATATTCAAGAAATAATAAAAAATTTACCTAAAGAAATAACTGGCACAAATGAAAAAATAAAATACGCCCTTAAAAATCTCGGAAAATAAAATGAAAGAATCAAAATTTTTAGAGACAATATTAAATATCGGCAGAAAAATAATTCCTAAAAAATTTTTTAAACTTAGCCAACCCATATATCATTATTTTCTGGCTTTACTGGGAGCGTTTATCTATAAATTTCCAGCTAAAAAAATAGCTGTTATAGGAGTAACTGGCACTAAAGGCAAATCCACCACCACTGAATTAGTAAACGCCATACTTGAAGCAGATGGCAAAAAAACCGCTCTAGCTAGCACCATCCGATACAAAATTGGAGAAAAAGAATGGCGCAATATGTTTAAGATGACTTTACGGGGTCGGTTTTTCACACAAAAATTTTTAAGCAACGCGGTAAACGAAGGTTGTAATTACGCAATTATTGAACTTAGTTCTGAAGGTGTGCCTCAGTCTCGCCATAAATTTCTTTTTCTCAACGCCTTAATTTTTACTAATTTAGCACCAGAACACATAGAATCACACGGTTCTTACGAAAAATATTTGAAAGCTAAGTTAGACATCGCCAAAGAACTTGAAAAAAGTCCTAAAAAGGATTTGGCAATTATTGTCAACGCCGATGACAAAGAAGGAGAAAAGTTTTTAGCATTAAATATAAAAAACAAAATCCCCTATTCTCTTAACGACACAATCGGCACCAAAACCACTGAAAAAAGTTCCTCGTTTCAAATTGGTAAATTAGTTATTCATAGCAAATTACCTGGTATATTTAATGTATCAAATATGCTTGGCGCCATATACTGCACCAAATTTTTTGGAGTAAAAGACGAAACCATAAAAAAAGGTCTTGAAAATATAGACTTTATAAGAGGCAGAATGGAAAAAATAAACGCGGGTCAAAATTTTGAGGTAGTAGTTGATTATGCTCACACACCCGATTCACTTAAAGCAGTTTACGAAACTTACCATAGGTATAAAAATATTTGCGTGCTTGGTAACACTGGTGGTGGCAGAGACAAATGGAAAAGAACAGAAATGGGTAAAATTGCTGAGAAATATTGTGATCAAATAATTCTAACCAACGAAGATCCTTACGACGAAGACCCGATGAAAATATTGGAAGATATTAAAAAAGGCATCACCAAAAAATCAGCAGAAATAATTATAGACAGGCGCGAAGCCATAAACCGAGCTCTTAAAATCGCCTCCCTTGAACCAGACAACAAAAATGTTGCTGTCTTGATCACTGGTAAAGGCACAGACCCCTACATTATGGAAGCCAATGGCAAAAAAACCCCTTGGGATGATGCTACTGTGGTTCGCGAAGAACTCCAAAAAATCATAAACAGAACTTGATATTTTTTGTATTTTCTTGTATAATACATACTCCATTAGCCATAAATGATTTTCAATGCCCGAATTACCTGAAGTACAAACAACCGTAAAAGGTCTGAAAAAAGTTATTATCGGCAAGACGATTAAAGATGTCTGGTCAGATTTTCATATTGGCGCCAAACACAATAATAAACAAAACATCAAAAATAAAAAATATCTTGAGCAATTTAAAAAAATAATTACGGGTAGCACCATAAAAAACATAGAAAGAAAAGCGAAAAATATTTTAATCAAACTTTCTAATGATTACACCATCATTGTGCATATGAAAATGACTGGTAATTTGATGTATGGGTTATATCCAAATAATAAATTTGTTCATCTTATCTTCAAATTATCAGATGGTAAAAATTTGGTCTTAGCCGATATGAGAAAGTTTGCTTCAGTAGAATTTTTTAAAACCAATGAATTGCATCTACACAAACGAATTGGTCAATTAGGGCCAGAACCTTTGGATCCAAAATTCAGTGCTAAAAATCTTTTTGAAATTTTTCACAGCAAAAAATTACCCATAAAATCAGCCTTAATGGAACAAAAATTTTTGTCTGGCATTGGCAATATTTATTCAGATGAAATACTCTGGCAAACTGGAATCCATCCTGTTTCAGTGACAAACAAAATTCCTCAACGCAAATTCGGAGAAATTTTCAAAGCGATGCAAAAAATTTTAAAACTTTCTATTAAAGAAGGTGGTGATTCTAAATCAGACTATCTTAACGCTTTTGGCAAAAAAGGTAATTTTCAAAATTTTCATAAAGTTTACGGGCGCAAAGGAGAAAAATGTTTAAAAACTAACTGCTCAGGCACAATAGAAAGAATAGTAATAAAAGGTCGAAGCGCCCACTTTTGTCCTAAACATCAATTAATATACAAATAAAATGAAAGGTCCAAAACCAGCTCTTATATTTCTGGCTCTGCTTATTATCATAGGTTTCGCTTTTGAGCCTTTGAAGAATTCCGCCTTCAATAGAAAAAGTGAATTGAACAGCGCTTCTTCGTTTAGTGGATCATCAAAAAATATTTCAAACTCAACTAATCAAAAACATCTCGCCAACCAATCATATTCAGCAAACAAAAGTATAGCTAAAGAAATAAAAAAGGTTGAAAAAGAACTGAAAAAAATAGAAAAAGAAATAAACAAACAAATTGAAGAAAGCAAACGTTCACCTTATTATGGAAAAATAAGGATATCCAGTGTGTCAGGTTTTTACAGCGACAATCCCGACAGACAATATGTTTCTCTTTACACCAATTTGAAAGATGACGAGGTTTTAAAAATAACCGGCTGGTATCTCAAAAGCGAAGTTACGGGTTATTCTGCAGTTATAGGTGGAGCATCTCTGTTGCCTTTCCCCTCTACCAAAAACGAAAGTGATGTTATTCTTCAAAAAGGAGACAAAGTTTATATCACCAAAGGCTTCTCCCCTATTGGCACGTCGTTTCGCACCAATAAATGCACCGGTTTTTTTGAAGAAAACCGAACTTTTTACCCAGGATTATCGCTCCAGTGCCCAAAACCCAAAGATGAAAAGTTGCCAATTTTTTCCAGTGTTCCCGAAAGAAATAGTGAGTGTTTGGATGTTATAGAAAGGATAGGACGTTGCACTACCAAAGGCAGTGAGTTTATAAGAAATTTGCCTGACACTGTGTCTAGTTCTTGTAAAAATTACATAACCACTCAAATAAACTATAACACTTGTGTCGCGAATCATTTTGGAGACACCGATTTTCCAGGTAACGAATATCGTATTTACTTAAATAAATTTAGTAGCGCTCTTTGGCACAAAGAACATGACACCATAAGTCTTTATGATGAAAACAATCTGGTTGTAGACTCAATCCGTTATTAAAGAATATAAAACAATCCCAGCACAAACAGAAACATTGAGAGATTCTTTTTTGCCTTTCATTGGCAATTCCGCGACAACATCACAAAGTTTTAAATCGGTTTTTGATAAACCTTCTACTTCGTTACCAAACACCAATGCTAAATGTTGGTTGTTGGTTGCTATTTGTTTTATCTTTCTATAATCAATAGCCTGTTTGTCTTGCTCAACTCCAACTATCACAAAATTTTTTGAGCGAGCATTCTTAATCGCTTCTTTTAAATTCTCAAACTTTTCCCACACCACCGATTTCTCTGCACCTAATGACGCTTTAACAAGCCCTTTGTTTTCTCTGCCAAATCTATCTAAAGGCGCTGGTGTATAACCACAAAGTATTATTTTAGAAACACCTGCACCATCTGCTGTCCGAAAAATGGAGCCGACGTTTTCATTGCTTCTTATATTATTCAAAATGACAACCTTTTCCATAATTGTTATACTACACGTATGTTAAATCCATTTCCAGACCTTTTAACTTATTCACTATTAGCGCCTTTTATTTTAAGAATAGTCGCTGGGTTCATATTTATAAATTTAGGTTTTTTAGCTTTTAAACACGAGAAAGATCATTGGTTGTCTTCTTTTTCTGCTTTGAAAATCCCTAAGCCAGAAATTGCTCTTAAAATATTAGGAGGCATAGAAATAGTTGGTGGTGTAATGTTTTTGTTGGGATTTTATACTCAAATTGCAGCTTTAGTCTTAGCTTTATTAACTTTTGCAGAAACTTATATTGAATACAAAGAACCAGACCTTCTGAAAAGAAATTTAGTTTTTTATGTAATGCTTCTCGCTATTGTAGTCTCTCTTCTGTTTTCTGGTGCGGGCGCCTTCGCTTTAGATTTGCCGTTATAATTTTTTATGTTATATTTTTTAATGTTTGTTTAATCCGCTCGTAGCTCAGTCGGTAGAGCAGCTCCCTTTTAAGGAGATGGTCGAGGGTTCGATTCCCCCCGAGCGGACCAAGTATCATTTATCAATAGTCTGCGAAACCTTTTTGTTTTTTAATTTCACGATATTTATTTTTAGTTGTTTAACAATATAAATATCTAAACTAAATTAATTATGCAAAAACCAACATCAATTTGTATCTTTGGAGACAGCACAGCCTGGGGAGCGTCAGATATGGAAATGGGTGGTTGGGTAAATCGTTTATGGTTAGAAACCGCAAAAAGAACCGGTGGTGAATGTTTAATTTACAATTTAAGTCTTCCAGGGGGAACCACCAGTGCAATTTTAGAGAGATTTGAAAGTGAAGCCCAAACCAGAGAAGCTGATGCTTTTATATTTCAAAGCGGAGGAAATGATTCTTGTTTGATAAGCAGAAATGGAGAGAACAATGTTTCCGTAGAACAATTTGAAAATAATGTTAGAGAAATAATAACAAGAGCCCAAAAAATAACAGGGAATATAATTTTTATAGGATTTACAAACGTAGACGAACAAAAAACAGCGCCGATCTTGTGGGAAGATATTTACTATACAAATTCGGAAATAAAAAAATACAATAATTTCACAAAAAACATTTGTTCGGAATTTAATGTTCCATATTTAAATGTTTTTGGAATTTTAGAACCAAAAGATTTAGATGACGGTTTGCACCCAAACACCCTTGGTCACGAAAAAATATTTAAACAAGTAAAAACTTTTCTAATTAACCAAAACTGGATTTAAATAGAGATTTTAATAAGAAGACACCTGTTCATTTTCAGAAAAAACCTAAACTTGGAGTAATATTTTTTCTAAAACCGTATCTAGGTCTTTGTTTTCTCCGTCTGAATAACCATTCAGGCGAGCACCTCTTGATTCGTGGTAAAGAAAAACTAATTTGTTATAAAAATCTTTAAGTTTAATCTCCGACCAATTTTTTACATCACGTTTTGATTTGTTATAAGGGTAATCTTTCAAGCCAAGATTTTCTTTTTTGGCTCCAGCAGATATGGCGGACATATTTTTTATTTTACTTATAACTATATGAATAATTTCTTCTGTTTTAACACCTTGTAGTCTAAGTTTTACATATTCTATCCAGATTTTTTTCTTATCTTTCTCCCCTAAAGCGTCTTGCAAAGCAAAAGGATTGTAAGCATACCTAGAAAGATTTTCATTTTCCGGTCTTGCAACCTTTTCTTTACTTTCAAAGACACCTTTATATTGTTTAAACAAACTATCTTGATTCATATTATTTTTATTTCATCTCACCCCAATTGTAACCACTCTTAAAATTTACAACTATCGGCACACCTTTGGTTTCTTCCAAAGAAATTATATTTTGCATTATGTCTGTTATCTGAGGAACCACTGTGTTTATAACTTCTTCTTTTATTTCATAAATCAGCTCGTCATGTATTTGCATAATCAAAAAAACTTTGTTTTTTAAATTGTTGTTTTTTAGAAAAAGATCAACTTTACTCATAGCCATTTTTATAATATCCGCCTCGGTTCCTTGAATGGGAGCATTGATAGCCATTCTCTCAGCGGCAGCTTTAATAAAAGGTATTTTAGATTTCAAACCCTCAAAATATCTACGTCTACCAAAAAGTGTTTCTGTAAATCCTTTTTTGGTTGCATCTACTTTAGTTTTATCAAGATATTGCGCCAAACCTTCAAAATTTTGAAAATAAGTATTATAAAATTCTTGAGCTGTTTTTCTATCTGAACCTAAATTTTGTAAAAGCGCGTTAACTCCCATACCATAAAGGATACCGAAGTTAATAACCTTGGCACGTCTCCGCATTTCCTTATCAACTTTCTCAAACGGCACTTTAAAAACCTGTGAAGCAACACTGGTGTGCACATCTTGACCTGATTTAAAAATTTGAATTAATTTCTCATCACCAGACAAAAAAGCTGCGATGCGTAATTCTATTTGAGAATAATCAAAAGCCCCAAGTTTAAACCCTTGAGGAGCCACAAAAGCGTTGCGTATAGCAGAGCCTCGTACCGAACTAGTGGGAATGTTTTGCAAATTTGGATTAGTAGAAGACATCCTGCCGGTGGTAGTGCCTGCCTGAATAAATCTCGCATGCAACCGACCTTCTTTATCTATTGTTTTAGGAATGGGTTCTATATAAGTAGAAATAAGTTTTGAAAGCTCCCGATATTCTAGAATCATTGGAATAATGGGGTGCAAATCAACCATTTTTTGCAATTCTGATTCTCTGGTAGATTTAGCTCCAGTGCTAGTTTTTTTCTGATTTTTTACACTAAGACCTAACTTTTCAAAAAGCACTTCTCCAAGTTGTTTTGGTGAAGAAATATTAAATTGCATACCAGCTTCCTGCCAAATTTTCTCTTTTATTTTTTCAAGCTCTTCAGAATATTTTTTATTTAATTCCTTTAAAAAATCTTTATCAACTAAAACTCCACGCTCTTCCATATCTTTAATTACTGACATAAGCGGTTTTTCTATTTCTTCAAAAACTTTTTCACTTTGTCTTTTTTTAAGCTCACGAAAAATAATTTCTTTAGATTTTTCAAACGAATCATCGTTAGCAAAATTTAAAACATCTTCTATGCTTGGATCAGTTATGTTTGAATCAACTACCCAAAGCGCCAATTTGGTTTCTTCTATTTCTTGATTAGTTTCACTTTTCTCCAAACTATCACCAGAAGCAATTTTTGTATCATAACCAGCAGAAGGGTTTTTTGTTGAATCAGAACCACTCTGAGAACCCTCAATCACTTGTTTCAATCTTGCTTTCATATTTCTAAACTCCAATTTTTGAAATAGAGACTCAGCTTTTTTTAAATCTAAATTTTCTTTCCATTTTTGCTCAGGTAAAACAAAATCAATCGGCGCATCTCTTCTAATGGTTGCGAGCATTTTAGAAAATTTCGCTTCTTCTTCGTTGTTTTTTAAAAGTTCCACAATCCCTTTTCTTATACCCGCTTCCTCAAATTTTTCTGGATTCTTTTTTAAAACTTTATAAATGTTTTCAATCGTGCCAAAGTTTTTTATCAAATCGGTGGCGCTCTTCTCTCCAATACCAGCGACACCGATAATATTGTCAGACGGATCGCCTCGCAAACCTTTGAAATCCACCAAAAACTTAGGTTCAAACCCAAACCTTTCTTTTACACCTTTTTCGTCATATAAAATAGTATCTTTTATACCTTTTCTTAAAGTATAAACCTTAACACTCCCCTTTTTACCGTCAGAAACAAGTTGCATAGTATCCATATCTCCAGAAGCAATCACTATGTCCACGTTAGAATTTTTTAGTTTCTCAACAATGGTGCCCAACATATCATCAGCCTCAAAACCTTCTTTAGAATAGATTGGGATATTTAAAGCCAAACAAATTTCTTTTGATGTTTCCAGTTGTATTGATAAAACATCATCGCTTTTGGCTCTACCAGCTTTATAGCCTTCATAAACCTCATGACGATAAGTTGGTTTTGGTAAATCATAACAAGCAATTACATAGTCAGGTTTCAAATCTGTCACAATTTTCAAAATCATAGTTACCAACCCATAAAGCGCTCCCGTCGGCTCACCTTTACTGGTCACAAAATCAGGTAGAGCATGATACGCCCGATGAATAATCGCGTGAGCATCTAAAAGCACCACTCTTTTTTTGTTTTCAGTTTTCTTCATTAAATTTTATTTTTATTTTTCTTGCGTTTTCAGAAAGGTGTTCAAAAAATATTTTGATATGCGGAGGCATAATAGAAGTGATTTTCTCTGGCCACTCTACACAAACCAGATTTTTAGGATCAGAAACGATATTATCCCAACCTAAAACAAGCATTTCGTTCACTTCTTCTATACGATAAGCGTCAATGTGAATCAATTTTTGAAAACCTTTTATTTTCGGATTTTCAGTTTTTGGAAATCTTGCGTTTTCAGATTGCTCAGCAAGGTTAAAAAATTTCATAATAACAAAAGTGGGGCTTTGAATCACCTCTTCTAAACCAAGCGCTTCCGCTAAATATTTCATAAAAGTAGTCTTGCCTGCACCCAGGTCTCCATAAAGTCCAACCACAGTTGCTCCACCAGTCGCAGGTTTCAAATTATCAATAAAATCAAAGGTTATTTTTGAAGTTTCTGTCAAATTTTTAGATATAAATTCCATATATTGATATTATCATTACCGCCACACTTCTGCCATAAACCAAAAAGTCCCGTTGAACAAAATCTTTTTAAGATTTTATCCAACGGGACTGACTAAAATTCGACGTCGACCCTGTCCAGGGTCATCAGCCAGGGGTAGGACACTCTAACCCCTTCTCTGCCCCCGACGTAGACTGAGCCGGGATTGCTGTAGCCGAAGGCCATCCGGCCCTCAACTACCCCCTGGGCGGTCCAGACCACCCGTTTATAGCGACTCCCGAAAGGAGCGCTATCTACTAAAGCGATTGAGCCGCCGGGGCACATGTTCTCAACCGCTTTTTCCCCACCCCTCTTGATTTCTAGAGTGAGGTTGGAGTACGGGTTCTTTGCCTCAATGACAAAGACGTACCTGCTAGCAAAGAACCCGTGGACGCCGGCTCCGTTCCAATACAGGAGCTGGCGTCCGAAGCTTGGGTGGATAAAAACTTCCTCGTACCCACCCAAGGGGCACGAGAGGCCGGCTTGGATCTTCCACTTTTCCTGCTGGCGGAAGATCTTTTCGGCCTTTTCAATGGCCTTTCTTTCCGCCTTTTCCGCCTTGGTTTCCTGACCAAGCGCGGAAAAAACTGCCAAAAAAGCGAAGAAGAAGAGCCACAAAATGACCGACAAACTCTTTTTTCCCATCTCGCCCTCCTGTTTTTTAATTTAAATTTAATAGAACACCACCTACCCCTAATTATAGCAAATATACAGAATTTGTCAAGCTAACAATTCTAAAATAAAACGTTGAAACTTGTGTAAAAATTGTGAATTAAAAATTAAAAATTTGCTATACTTAAACTATGACCGTTCAATTTAACGAAGACAAACAAAGACAAAGAATTAAAGAACTTCGGGAACAAGAAGAGGAAGGTCTTGTTCAAATTATGTCTCAAAAATATGGTTTGCCTTACGTTGATTTATCCGTCAGTTTGGTAAACATAGACGCTTTGCGCACCATCAAAGAATCAGAAGCTCGGGAAGCTAAGGTAGCGCCTTTTAATATAGTTAACAAAAGAGTTTCCTTAGCGATTATTTCCCCTCATAATGAAAAAACCATTGCGGTTATTGAAGATCTAAAAAAACGAGGTTATGTGCCAAATATTTTTATGGCGTCACACCAAAGTTTAGACAAAGTTTGGGAACGCTACAAAGATTTGTCGCACTCTATGGAAACCAAAAGCGGGGCTGTAGATATTGAAAACCAAGAGATTGAAAGCTTGGTTGCGTCAGTCAAAAGTATTGCAGACATCAAAGAATCTCTAGAAACAATTCTTTCTCAAAAAAATTATCGCGTATCTAAAGTTTTAGAAATAATATTAGCCGGAGCTATTTCTATTGATGCATCAGATATTCATATAGAACCAGAAGACGGAGTAGTCCGATTAAGATACAGGTTAGATGGCGTATTAAACGATGTTTTAGACATTAATCACACCACTTACGATCTTTTGCTTTCTCGTATCAAACTCTTATCAAACCTAAAACTTAATATAAAAAACAAAGCTCAAGATGGTCGTTTTAGTATTAAACTAAAGGGTATAGAAATTGAAACTCGTACTTCCCTCCTGCCTGGTAATTATGGAGAATCAATTGTTTTGCGTATTTTAAATCCAGACACAATATCAGTGCCACTTGAAGAATTGGGTATTAACGAAAGACTTTTAAAGATTTTGATACGTGAATTAAAAAAACCCAACGGTATGCTTCTCAATACTGGCCCAACTGGAAGCGGTAAAACCACCACTCTTTATGCTTTTCTAAAAAAAATACACACGCCAGAAATAAAAATAATTACCATTGAAAATCCAATTGAATACCACCTGAAAGGCGTTGTTCAAACTCAAACCGACGAAAAAAAGGGTTATACTTTTTTGGAAGGACTCCGTAGCGCTTTGCGCCAAGACCCAGACGTAATAATGGTGGGTGAAATTAGAGATAAAGAAACAGCTAAAATTGCAGTGAATTCGGCTTTGACAGGACACTTGGTGTTCTCAACACTGCACACCAACAACGTCGCTGGCACTTTTCCTCGTCTCATAGACTTAGAGGTCAATCCAAAAGTTATCACTTCAGCTATCAATATTGCTATGGCTCAGAGACTTTTAAGAAAACTTTGTAACAAATGTAAAAAGAAAACTGAGTTAACAGAAGCTGAAAACAAAATCATAAAAAACACCCTGGACAGCATTACCGACAAAACCTATTTAGAAGATTTGGATATAAACAATGTCTACGAGTCGGTGGGTTGTGAAGCTTGTAATTTCACTGGTTTTAAAGGACGCACCGGCATTTTTGAAGCAATCCTAACTGATGAAAAAGTTGAAAAAGTAATCATCCAAAACCCAAGCGAAAGAGAGATAAACAAAGCCTCTGAAAGTCAAAATATTTTAAATATGAAACAAGACGGTGTTATTAAAGTCTTGCAAGGCATCACTTCTCTTGACGAACTCAGTCGTGTTATTGATTTAGAGGGATAAAACACTGTGTATTTTATTAACTTTATTTAAACAAAATAAAAATAAAATTTTGTTTTGTCTCTAGTTTGTTGAAATAAAAAAGTTATTCACAAAAAAAATTGCTCCGAGAGGGCTTTTGTGAATAATGGGAATTAGATATAGAGTAATTAGGGATACAAATCTCTAAACAGCACTTTCAGTAATTAAACCAAAAGCAAAACATTACTCTGAGGAAAGAACTAGTGGCCCTCCTGAACAGAACGGTACCGGTTCTCCCTTGATTTAATGTCTAATCTCGAAAAACGAAATGCTGTTTAGAGATTTGTGTCTCCAATATTTAAATTTCAAACTCACACATAAGTATATCATATAGCACATATTATGTCAAGGAACAACACTAAAAAACCTAAACCTGGCTCTGTTCATATAGACGACGATATCTCAAATGGAGATTTTGATTTTCTTGATCAAACTTTGCGCCCTTCAAAATGGGACGAATACATTGGTCAAGAAAATATAAAGCAAAATCTAAAGATTTTGCTTTCTGCCGCTAAAGAACGCAACCACCCACCAGAACACCTTTTGTTTTATGGGCCGCCAGGACTTGGTAAAACCACACTGGCACATCTTATAGCGAAAGAAACCGCGAGTCAAATGCGCAACACTTCGGGACCAGCCATTGAAAAAGTTGGTGACTTGGCTTCAATACTAACAAACCTTTCCCCTGGAGACATTCTTTTTATAGACGAGATTCACAGATTAAACAAAACAATTGAAGAAGTGCTCTACCCCGCTATGGAATCCGGGTCTTTAGATATTATTTTGGGTAAAGGTCCTTCAGCCAGAACTATTCAACTAGAATTACCACCTTTTACTTTAATTGGCGCCACCACCAAACTAGCTATGCTTTCTTCACCTTTACGTTCTAGATTTTCTGGTGGGGTTTTCCGTTTAGAATTTTACAACGAAGAAGAAATTGTAAAAATTATCAAACGCTCCGCTAAAATCTTGGGGGTTTCTCTAGACGACACCGCTGCCAGTTCTATTGCTAAAAGAAGTCGTTTTACCCCCCGCACCGCCAATTATCTTTTAAAAAGAGCTAGAGACTATGCTCAGGTTCAAAAAAAAGACATTGACGAAAGAATGGCAAGTGAAGCTTTTGAGCTTTTGGGTATAGATTATATAGGACTAAACGCTTCGGATATAAAACTCCTTCAAACCATCGCTTCAAAATTTAAAGGTGGTCCGGTTGGGCTTAATACTTTAGCAGCCTCTTTAGCAGAAGAAGAAAACACAATAGAAGAATTTCACGAGCCCTACCTTTTACAATTAGGTTTTTTGGAGCGCACCCCTCGTGGACGAACACTAACCGAACGGGCTTACAAACATCTGGGTTTAGATTTTCCAGAAGACAAACAAAAAAAATTATTGTAACTTGTATGTAATATGGCGGGACATAATAAATGGTCAAAAATTAAAAATAAAAAAGCTGTTACTGATGCTCAAAAAAGTAAAATTTTTGGGAAATTGGTGCGTTTCATCACTGTAGAATCAAAAAAAGCTAAGGGTGATGTTAATTCTCCCGGCTTGCGAACCGCTATTGAAAAAGCCAGAGAAGCTAATGTGCCAAACGACAACATTGAAAGAGCGATAAAAAAGGGTGTTGGGGGTGAAAGCGGTGAAATGGAACAAATCACTTATGAAGCTTACGGGCCAGGAGGTTGCGCGCTTATTATTGAAGCCTTAACAGAGAACCGCAACAAAGCAGCTCAAGAAATAAAACATATTCTTTCTAAAAACGGTTTTGAATTGGCTACACCAGGTTCAGCCTCTTGGGCTTTTGAAAAACAAATTGGTTCGGGTTGGTCACCAAAAAACACTACCCCCATTTCAGACGAAGATGGAGAGAAATTAAACATCCTCATTGAAGAACTTGAAGAAAACGATGAGGTTCAAGAAGTTTTCACCAATGCAGAATAAAATTATTCTTGGAATAGATCCTGGTTATGGTCGTATAGGTTTGGCCGTAATTGAAAAAAGTAAAGGTAATCCTGTTTTGGTTTACTCTGAATGTTTAGAAACGGACGCCAAACTCCCCCATTCTCAAAGACTTTTAACTATAGGAGAGAAAATCAAAGAGATAATTAAAAAATATAAACCCGAACAAGTAGCTGTTGAGACACTACTTTGGAGTAAAAATAAAAAAACCGCGCTACAAGTAGCAGAAGCTCGCGGTGTCATACTTTTAGAAGTGGCTAGACAAAATGTTATCTTGAGAGAATTTAATCCCAACCAAATAAAATTAGCCATCACAGGCTACGGCAAGAGTGACAAAAAACAAGTAATTAGTATGGTTAAAAAGTTAGTTAAATTACCTCAAACAGTTAAGGAACAAAAAAGACACGATGATGAATACGACGCTATTGCTATAGCCCTCACCTGCTCAGCTATTTCACTATCCACAGAAGTTTAATAGTATTATTGCAAAAATTTTTGAGTATGATAAAAAGTAGCTTACCATTATTTAGATGGTAATAATTAAAAAGTATAATTTTAAAAAATATGGACGACGAATATAAAGATGAAAATGAAAACGATGAAGAGTTAGATTTATCAGATTTAGGAGATGAGGAAGATGAAGAAGATGAGGAGATAACAGGAGACGATGAGGATGAAGTTGAAGAAGATGGTGAAGAAGAGGATGAGGAAGACGAAGACGAGTTTGAAGAAGATGATGAATAAGTTTTGTAGACTTCTTTAAAAAATAAAAATCCACCAAAAATTTCGGTGGATTTTTATTTTCCCCTACCAAAATTTCATTTTTTAACATAGAATATAAGAATGGTAAAAAAATTCTTTAAAAAGAACAGGTTTTCTATCAAAACATTGATAATGTTGGTTTTTTCAGCTTTTTTTATAATCAGTGCTGTATCTTTAGTTTGGATAAGCACGTTTAAAGTGCCTACTCTGGAATCAATCAGAGAAAGGAGAGTTATAGAATCAACCAAAATATACGACCGAACGGGAGAAATTCTTCTTTACGATACTGGAGGCAACGAAAGAAGAAGCACTGTGCCAATAGAAGAAATATCCAGAAATATAAAAAATGCCACTATTGCCATAGAAGATAGAGAATTTTATGAACATCGTGGTGTTCAACCTTTATCTTTTTTTAGAGCTGTATTAGTAAATATGCTTTCTTTGAATTTTAGCCAAGGAGGTTCTACTATCACTCAACAAGTTGTTAAAAATTCATTATTAACTTCAGAAAAACTTATTTCTAGAAAACTAAAAGAGTGGGTGTTGGCTGTAAAATTAGAACAAGTGGCTAGCAAAGATGAAATCCTTTCAATGTATCTCAATGAAATACCTTATGGTGGTGTAATTTATGGTGTAGAAGAAGCTAGTCAAGCTTTCTTTGGTAAATCTTCTAAAGATGTCAGTCTTGCTGAAGCAGCTTATTTGGCAGCTTTACCAAAAGCTCCTACTTTTTATTCCCCTTACGGAAAAAATAAAGACAAGTTGGATGACAGAAAAAACTTAGTTCTAAAAGAAATGTTGGAAAATAATTTTATAGACGATGAAGAATATAATGACGCAAAAAAAGAGGAGGTAACTTTTATAAACAAAGGAGACACCAGCATTAAAGCTCCTCATTTTGTATTTTATGTTTTAGACTACATAAATAAAAAATATGGCGCAGATTTGATAGACAGTGGTGGTTTGAGGGTTATAACCTCTTTAGATTACAGTTTGCAATCAATAGGAGAAAAAATAGCTTATGATTACGCAATGGAAAACAAAGAAAAATTCAATGCTGAAAATGCCGCTTTAGTTGCTATAAATCCAAAAAATGGAGAAATTTTAACTATGGTTGGTTCAAGAGATTATTTTGATAAGGAAATAGATGGTGCTTTTAATGTAACTACCGCTAAAAGACAACCAGGGTCAACCTTTAAACCCTTCGTTTATTCACAAGCTTTTCTAAAAGGATACACTCCAGAAACAGTAGTGTTTGACTTAAAAACTCAATTTTCTACCAATTGCGCGCCTCAAAATCTCACTATGAGTGGTGGTTGTTACGCACCAGACAACTATGATGGGGTTTTTAGAGGTCCTGTAACTTTAAGAAGTGCTTTAGCTCAATCACTCAACATACCATCGGTTAAAGTTTTGTATTTAGCTGGTTTAAATGAATCAATAAGACTCGCGAGAGATATGGGTATTGAATCCATAAACAATAAAGGTAATTATGGTCTTACTTTGGTGCTTGGAGGCGGCGAAGTCACCCCACTTGAACTTACTGGTGCTTACGGAGTTTTTGCTAACAATGGTATAAAAACCAACCTTTCTCCTATTATTGAAATAAAAGACAAAACCGGAGAAACTCTTGAGAAACACGAACCCAATCCAAAACAAGTTTTAGATAAAGAAGTTGCTTTAAAAATTTCAAGTATTCTCTCTGATAACGTTGCTAGAGCACCTTCGTTTGGACAAACTTCAGCTTTGTATTTTCCTAATAGAGACGTGGCTGTAAAAACAGGAACTACTAACGATTATAAAGACGCTTGGATAATGGGATACACTCCAAACATTGCTGTGGGAGCTTGGGCAGGAAATAATGATAACTCTGCAATGCAAAAAAAAGTTGCTGGATTTATTGTGGCGCCAATATGGAGAGCTTTTATGGATCAAGTTTTAGCAAGAATACCAAATGAGCAATTTGAAGAACCTTTAATAGAAGATCAAAATACTTTAAAACCTGTATTACAAGGTATTTGGCAAGGTGGTATGTTAGCCACTTCCACTTTAAATCAAACAGTGCTTACTGGTGGAGTTCATTCTATTTTAAATTGGGTTGATAAAGATAATCCTAGAGGAGAGTATCCTGAGAACCCTAATTTAGATCCTCAATATGAACGTTGGGAATATAGTGTTCGGGTTTGGGCTCAAGAACACGGTCTTTCTGCTGATAAACCAGTTATCATAAATTATTAATATAATTTAAGAAAAATTTTTTTAGATTTTAAAACATCTTCTATTTTGTTTTTGTGTATAAAAATTTCATTACGAAAAACAGGATTACAATTTATTTTTAATTTATCTTGTTTTATTTCAAGCATTTCTGTTGTTAAATCTAAACCTGTAATTTCTTTTATAGATTCAGTAATTAAAGATAGTTTTAATTTATTATCTTTTTCAAGGTTTAAAAATTTTTGTAAAAAATTACCTATATTTAACATAAACTAACGATTCATCGGCATCACTATATATAAGAAACTTTTATCTGTAGCTCCAGTTATAACAAGAGCTTTACCTACACCAGCGAAATTAAGTGTTAAACTTTCTGATAGTATAGATTGCATACAATCCACTATATAACGATTGTTAAAATTAAGCTCTATCCCCTCACCAGAAACAGTAGCGTTTATAGATTCTTTATATTCTCCAATATCATTATTTTTTGATTCAACTTTAAGAGATTTATCATTTGCCTCAATTTTTAATTTAACTTGATTTGATGAATCTGAAAAAACATTTGAAGCTTTTAATGAGTTTAAAAAATCATTTTTTAAGATGGTGGCTGAAGTAATAAATGTTTTTGGTATTATTTGTTTATAATCAGGAAAATTACCGTCAATCAATCTTGAAACTATATAAATTTCATCATTAATAAAAGCAGCCTGATTTTTTTCAAAAATTATATTAATATCACCATTATAATCTTCAAAAAATTTTACTATTTCTGCTACATTTTTATAAGGTATTAAAATTTGAGGAAAATCATCACTAATTTTGGTATTTATTTTCTTTTCTGCCAAACGAAAAGAGTCTGTTGACACAAAAACTAAATTATTATCACCTTTGTATATATAAACACTAGAAAGCTCTGGTTTTATATTTGAATTTGAAGCACTATACCAAACAGATTTAAAACCTAACATTAAATCGTTTGAGTTAATTTTTATTGATTTTACTTCTTCCAATCTTGGAATACTTGGAAAATCATCATAAGGCATACATTTTATAGTAGCTGAATTTTTACCAGAATATATCTTTAAATTATCACCTTCACTTTCAAAAGTAAGATTGTTTTCTTTTATAGAAGATAAAACTCCAACTAAAATATTGGCCGGCACAGCTACCACACCTCTCTCTATTATTTTCACTTTAACTTTTATTTCTACACCTAAATCTAAATTAGTTGATTTAATCACCAACTTATCCCCTAGAGCATCTAAATAAACACAAGAAAGAACTGGAAGAGTAAGATGTTTGTTTGCTAATCTTGAAGCTTTTTGAATAGCTAATTCAATTTTTGATTTTTCACATTCTAACTTCATAAATTTATTTTTTATATTAAGACTGTGGATTAGTGTATTACTTTGTTTTAGCTTTATTTTAAAGGTTAAATATAAAATTAATTTTTTAAAAACTGTTTATATCAAGGTTATTATTTTAAGCATACTACTAAATTCATTTTTTTAGAAACAGAAATTACACAATTAATAAACACACAATCCACACTTAATTAACCAATAATAGAACGAATTTCTTGAATCTCTTTTGAAAGTAACATATCAACTTTTGATTCTTTTTTGATTTTTTCATAAGAATGTATAACTGTAGTGTGATCTCTACCTCCAAGTTTCTCCCCTATTGATGGATAAGATATATTAAAATCTTCTCTTAAAATATACATTATTATTTGTCTTGGTTTTATAACCTCTTTTTTTCTAGTTTTTTTATAAATAGATTCTTCTTCAATTTTATAAAAATCAGAAATTATCTTAACAACTTCTTTGTAAGAAAGAAGTTTTTTTTGTTTTATACTGTTTTTAACTAAATCTTTTACTTCATTTAAAGTTAAAGATTTATTTTTAGTTTCTGTTTGACAAACAATAAGGTTTATAACACCTTCTAAATCTCTTATGTTGCCACGTATTGAATCAGCTAAATAATCAACAATTTCATCACTTATAAAAAGATTTATACTAGCGCATTTTGATTTTATTATAGCAACTCTTGATTCATGATCAGGAGCTGGAATATCTATAACCATACCTGCCGCAAACCGAGATTTAAGCCTATCTTCAAGTCCAGTTACAAAATTTGGATGTTTATCACAAGAAAAAACTATATGCTTATTATTATCTTTCATAATATTAAAAAGATGAAAGAGTTCTTCTTGAGTTTTTTCTTTTCCAGAAAGAAATTGAACATCATCCATTATAAGCATATCGTATTTTCTGTATCTTTCTTTAAATTGATCTATTTTATTAGTTTGAACTGAATTTACATAATCGTTTAAAAACTTTTCAGAAGTAAAATAAAAAATTTTTTTTGATGGATCTATAGCTTTTACAGCGTTACCTATAGCTTGTATTAAATGGGTTTTACCGTGACCACTATTACCATATACAAAGAAGGGATTGTAAGTTATGCCAGGATTTTTAATAACCGCTTGAGCAGCTGCGTAAGCAAGTTCGTTAAATGGACCAACCACAAAGGATTCAAAAGTGTATCTAGGGTTTAAATTATCTTCTTTATTAACATAATATTCAGACAAAGGTAGTTCTTTAGTTGGTGAAGAAGATTTTGTTGGTATATATTGGTTTTTTTGTTTTACATCCTCTTTTATAACGTATTCTAAAGCAAGAATTGATTCTGAAGATTCTCTTAAAAGTCTTAATATAAGGTTATGAAATTTTTTTAAAAGCCATTCTTGAACAAAAGTGTTAGGAACACTTAAATAAATTACCCCATCTTCAAAACCAGAGATTTTTGTATCTTTGAACCACGTCGCAAAATTAGCTTTGGATACGAAAGATTCTATTTCTGTTAGGACATTGTCCCAAAGTTCCTTAGTGTCCATTGGGTGAGATTAATTTATATTAGTTAGTAATTCTTTTAAAGCTTATAGTTGTTATTATATATTTAAATTTTATTTATGGAACTTGTATTTATCCATAAATATGTTTATAATCTGTTGACACGTGGTTAATAAGTTTTAGAGATTTAATAAAAAACAATGTCAACTACATATCAACCTAAAAAAAGAAAAAGAGCCAAAACACACGGTTTTTTGAAGCGTAGTAAAAGCGCTGGTGGTTCTAAGGTTTTAAAAAATCGTCGACGAAAAGGTAGAAAAAAACTATCAGTCTAATGTTGCCTAAAAAACAAAGGATTCCTAGAAAAATGTTCCCTTTGTTGTCTTCTAAGGAAGGAACAACTCTTGAAAATGAATTATTTAACTTCAAGTTTGTTTTTTCAAAAGAACCAAACAGTCGTTTTTGTTTTTCAGTGTCTAAAAAAATATCTAAAAGCGCTGTAGTTAGAAATCGTATACGACGCACTAGTTATAGGATTTTAAGTAAAAAAATAGATGATATAAAAGTTGGAATTATTGCTGTTTTTAGATTTAAAAAACTACCTAAAAATAACGATGAAATTGAATCAAACATAACTTTAATTTTAAAAAAACTTAAAACCAGTTTCGCTAAGCGAAATAAATAAAACAAAATGATTACTTTTTTTAAAACTATAATTTATATTCCTCTTTATAACGCACTCATTGCTATTTTGAATATAAATTGGATAGATGCCGGTTTAGCCGCTGTTATTCTTACGGTTTTGGTAAAAATAATTCTCTACCCTCTTGCTAAAAAAGCGATGGTAACTCAAATTTTAATGAAAGAGAAAGAATCAGAACTGTTTTCAATAAAAGAAAAGTATAAAGACAAACAAGAACAGGCGCTAAAAATTATGGAGTTTTATAAAACTAATAATATCAACCCCTTTTCTAGTATTTTTATTATAATAATTCAAATTCCGGTCGTTTTTTCTCTTTACTACATATTCTATAAATCAGGGTTGCCGGTTGTTGATACAAGTATGTTGTATTCTTTTGTAAAAATACCAGAAGCGATTTCAATGCAATTTTTAGGTATTATTGATGTTTCCCAAAAAAGCGTCTTTTTAGCTATTTTAGCAGCAGTCTCAAGTTTTTTACAGATGCAACTAGCTTCTAAAAGCACTCAAAATAAACCTGTTTCTGGTGTAGTAAAAGAAGATTTTTCTCAAATTATGGCTAAACAAATGAAATACACTATGCCGTTTATGGTATTCTTTATCTCTTGGAAAATATCGGCCATAATAGCCTTGTATTGGTTTGTGAGCAACATCACCAGCCTTATTCAAGAAGCTTGTATTAGGAGAAAAATTAAAAAAACTTCCCTTTCTTAATTTTCCTAATTATTCTTCTATTCTGAGCATCCACAAAAAGCCATCAATTTTATTTTTGAATATAATGTGGGTTTGGTCTGGAGACATACTTATATCTATTACATCAATTTTTTCTCCAGAAAGAGAGGTTAGGTTGGCTAAATTGTAATAAATATCATTATCTATATCAAACTTTCCTATAAAATCTTCAGTTGATACTAAACCTTTATACCAAACATCAGGATAGTTGCCGTTTGGTATTTGTTCTGGTATTGCGCAATATATTAAATTGTTTTTATTACCCCAAAGGCACTTTTCTGCCAAAGTTTTTACCCACATTTTTTCTAAAGAATTGTCATCGTTGTCTTGAATGTATAATTCTGGAAATGAACGACCGCTAGACACCAAACTTTTTGATCCATCATTTTTTAAATTGGCAGAAATTCCCCAAAAACCTGAGCCTGCTTTTTTTAAACTTCCATCTGAAACATCAAAAACATAAGAATAACCTAAACTACCAGAACTGCTTTTGGTTTGCATTGAAATTTTATTACCCGAGAGCCATTTAGGGAGCCATTCTGTAAGAGCATTAGAAGCTACTAGGTTGCTACCCGTGCCATCAGGGTTTGAAATATACCAATCTGAATGTGATTTGTTAATAACGTAATAAAAAATCTTAGAACTGTCGGGTTTTACGGATATTTCTTTAATATCAGTCGGTAATTTGCTGGTAACCACCCTAAAAGGAGTTAGATTTTCCTCACTACTACTCGTGGCTGTGTTTTTGGTGAGTTTTATAAAACTAGTTTCTACTATTTCATATTCAGATGGTATGGTTTGAGCTAAGAGTCCAGAACCATTAGGTAACCAAAAGGCTCTAATTACTTTCGGTATGGTTGTGTTGGTTAGTCTGGTGATAGTTGTGGTGTCAGATTTGGCTTCATAAATATTACCAGTTCCCTTCTCTATAAATCTTACAACACTACTGGTGCCTGTGTTAAATATCACAGCTCCAGCCACAGGTTCATTTGATATTTTTCTCAGTCTAGGAATTTTTTGGTCATCTAAATATGGTGTGTCGCTAATTTGGTTTGCATCGTCGCTAATTGGAGTTGTGTCGTCATCATCTAAGTCTGGTTCTTCACCTTTTCCAAAAGGAATATAGTTTCTTATAGAAAAACCAATACGACTCTCACCTTCTTCGCTTGTTGGTGTGGAATTTAGTATAAAAAATACCGCTGTTCCTAATATTGCTAATATTCCTATTATTAAAAGTATTTTTTTCATTTTAATTTTGTTATTGAGTTACTACGTGCCAATGGTCGGCTGTGCTTGCAGGATTTGAGCCGATCACTTCGTAAGTAAACTTAAAACCATTTTTAACAATTTGTTCACCATCTTTTGGAGAAGTGTTTCCTAAATAAGCGTTGAGTTTAGGGGTTGGTCTTAGGTCTATCACACCATTTCCTGGTCTGTGTGCAGTTCCTTTGTTATGTAAAGATGTTTCTGTGCCAGCTGTAATTACGATTGGGCAATCTGACCCGTGGTAGTTTGAGCAATCCAATTTTAAAGCAGCTAGGGTTATAATAGTGGACTGAGGTAATCCATTTAAATTTGTGCAATTGGAAGTTCTATCCGCGGTACAAGGTGGGTTATTAATCTTTATACCAGCAGATTCAAGTTGTTTTCTTATGCTTTCGTCAGCCGCCAGGCTTGTTCCGGATAATAAATCAGCCCCTGTTGCTACTCTAGATCCACCCGGTCTTAATGATCCAGAGGATTCTGGCATCTCTTCCATAACGGGGGTTTCCAATTCTAGATTTATTTCAAGTAAGTCGGGGTTTATGGTGTGTAAAATTAACCAAGACCCTATCACTAAAATTAGTCCCAAAATAGAATTCTTGATTCTAGCCTTTCCTTCACTTTTCTTTTGAAAAGCATCTGTTGAAATATATTGAAAACCTCCAACAACTATAGACAAGACAGCAAAAACTGCTGACAAACCTATGAGCAATTTAAAAATAAAAGGAATGTATTCTTGTAAAGCGTGATCACGTGACACTTTCTTTAAACCTGCTAATGGGGCCAAAAAGATATAACCATCTTCTGTTTCTTGGGCATAACTAAAAACAGGCACGCTTAAGATAATAATGAGGCTCAGTATTAATACGTTAAGTATTTTCTTCTTCATTTTATTTTGTGAAATTCATAACCAGACTACTTTTGGTTTGTTGTAATATTCGGTTTAAATTTGTGATTTCCAAAGAAACGGAAGACCAACCTTCTTGTGATTCTGGTTTTTTGAAGATAGCTATTCTTGAACCGGTTAAAGCCGAAATGGTTTGGTTATTAAGCTTCCAATTATATTTTAGATCACTATCTTTTTCTTTGGTGAAATAATAAGGGACTGCTAAGATTTGAACCTCTTCTGAAGTTAAGTTAAACGAATTTATAAGAGCTGAATCAAAAATATAACCATAATATGGGTCGTTTTTATAAAAAACTATTTGAGGATCGGTTGGGGTAATTTTTATGGAGTTTTGAGCGGTCAAATTGGTTACGGGGTCTGTTACCAAAACTTTAACGGTGTTGCTTTGCCCAAGAATTGATCCTTCTACTATCAAAGAATTTTTACCATAACCGGATTGATTTTGGTAACCTTTGGTTTCGTTTGACCAATTATAAATGAGTTTTTCGGGGGGGATTGTTTTGTCATTAACAACAAACTCAGGCATAGCTACAACTTTCAAATTTCCTTGCCTCGGGTGTAAAGCTTTGCCTTTGTAAAAAGGTGGAGTATAAGAATTAGCTTCCCAAACCAAGTCTACAGAAGCCGGGTTTATGCTTAAACTTTTTGTAAATAAAACTCCATTTAAAAATTTAACATCAACTTTTATATTCGTTTTTGTGCCAGCTGAGGCGGTTTTAAAAGAATAACTAGTCTCGCCTTTGCCTTCCAAAACAATTTTACCGTCTTGATACCAAGTAATATCTGCGGAATTCAAGTCTCTAGTATACATATACAAAGTTATATAGGCTTTTTCGTTCGGTCTAGGATAATCAGGGCTTACAGAAACCTCAAGCTCATTTATAAAATCTGAAGATTTTATTATTTGTGCGGAAGTTGTTATTGGCAAAAACACCGGAATTATAGTAAGTATTACTATTCCTTTTAAAATTCTGTTTAACATCTGTTACATTATATCATTTTATACAGCTGTCATTTGTGGGTTGTTGATAATGTTGTATACTTTAAGTAATGGATTTTCTAACCCCTAAAATTATATTTTTGTTTTTAGCATTACTGGCTGTTTTGGTGTATTGGGGTTTTAATTTTGTTATTATTTATCATTTAACCAGGTTTGGTATTGGAACCCAACCTAAAAAAATGGCAGCCTCCTTTCTTATGGGAGCCATAACTATTTTTGTGTTTTGTGTTACAACATTTTCTTATATAGATTTTGACAATTTGAAATCTAAGTCTGAAATTTTAATAAATAAATTTCTAGTGAAATGAAAGCCATAATTTCTTTATTTACCAAGTCTGGTAATCATTTTGAAGGCAAAGAAGACGGAGAAGAAGTGATATTGTTGCTTCGTCGTCACCCATTCTTCATCATACTTCGTTTGATATTTTTTGTGTTTTTGGTTTTGTTGCCTCTTGTGGCTGGTCTTGTTTTTTCCAGATTTTTGTGCGCTCACGATTTGTTTGTTTTATATTGGTTTGTTTTAAGTTCGTGGTATCTTTTGATTTGGTCGGGTATTTTCTACACTTTGACAGTATATACTTTAGACGTTTGGATAGTTACTAATCGTCGGATAATAGACAACAAACAGCACGGTTTTTTTAATCGCACCGTGTCTGAATTACATTTGGCTAGAGTGCAAGATGTCTCAGTGGAAACCAAAGGTTTAATTCAAACATTTTTTAAATTTGGCGATGTGCAAATACAGACAGCTGGAGCTAATGAGAAGTTTAAATTTATGCAAGTGCCTTATCCTGAAAAAGTTAAGGACGAAATTATGAAAGTTGTTCGGGAGAAGAACTTTTAATGAGCCAGTTTGCCCTGCGTAGCACCAGCTATTTTACCTAAAGCCCCACCTTTATCTTCGGCTCTTACCATAACTACCAAAGCTATAATTCCTGCGGTCCAAACAAATCCAAACAAAGAATCTAATCCAGGTATCATTTCTAAAGAGGAGGTGCTAAGAGAAGTAATAAACTTTTTAGGGCTACCAACAAATTCTACACTACACATTTTGAACCAAATCCAAAATACCAAAGAGGCACAAACTGAAATAATTGTGCTCAAGCCTAAAATCCCTATTCCGAGCCATTCTAACAGCATTTCTACCAAATCTACACAAAAGGCAAAAACAACCATAGCTGCACCCACCCAGATTTTTATACGATCCTTTTTTTCTTTTTGCGGTTCTTCGGAGCGTCTTACGGGTCTTCTAAGATAAGTTGTGTTTTGTTGTGGATAATCTTCATTCATTTTTTATTCGTTTTCATATTCTTCCTGTTCCTGCATTTCTCGTCTTTGTTTTTTCATAGCCAGAACTTGTGAAGGGTCTGAGGTGATAATTTGTTCTTCGGTATAAGAGGCGATGATTTTAATAGCGACATGTTTGAGTCCAGCAAAGAAAATACCTTCCCCTACTCCTGATTCTAAAAGTAAATATTTTTCTTCATCCGTTAAGTTGAATACTTCTTGAAGCTTATCAATTACGGTTGGCGACTGCTTGAGTAAAATTTGAATAGAAGAGTTTGAAACAATGGGGCCTCCATAAGGTGATTTTAAGAAGTCGTCCACGTCTTGAGTAATAGTTGCGAGCCCCAGGTAATACTTACGGCCTCTTTTGGCGAGAGAAAAAAGGAAAGAAGCTGTATCTTCAGATTTCATCATCCACCAAGCTTCATCAACAACCAGAAGTCTTTTTTTGAGTTCGCGACGGATAGCGCTCCATATATAGTGCATAATAATATACATTGCGACAGGTTTGAGTTCGTCTTCCATATCTCTAATTGAGAAAACCACAAACTTTTTATTCATATCAATGTTGGTGGGTTTATTTATGAAGTTAGACCAAGTTCCTTTGGTGTATTTAGAAAGTCTTTGAACTAAAGATTCTCCCCCTTCCATACCAGAAAGCACCATTTCAAAATCAGAAAGTAGTGGTGGTTCTGTGTTTCTAAAATCAGAATCAGCAGTAATATCTTTTAAAGCGTAAGTTTCAGCAATGGCTCTATCAATCAAAGCGTCTTCTTCAGGGGAAAGACCACCCAACATAAGTCTGAAAAGCCCAACTAAGTTTATGATTTGACCCCGCAAAACACTAGCAAAAGATTCGTCCTCAGCTGGTGTGGGTAGCTCAAACGGGTTGATGTGGTGATCAGAATTTAAGGAAATGTTGAAATATCTACCCCCTACCACTTCAGCCATATATTGATATTCATTTTCTGGGTCAATAACAATGACTTCAGTATCAAACATAAGGGTTCTAAGTATTTCTAGCTTGATGGCGAAAGATTTACCGGAACCAGCTTTTGCGAAAGTGACGGAATTATAATTTTCTAGAGTAAACCTATCAAAAAGCACTAAAGAGGAATTGTGACGATTGATACCATAAAGAACACCCGTGTTTGATGTTAGGTCGAAAGAAACGAACGGAAAGATACTTGAAAGCGGAGAAGAGTTTATTTTGCAATGAACTTTTAGTTCATCGTTTGCTGTTGGTAAAATACTCTTAAAACCTTGTTCTTGTTGGAAAATTGCCGGTTTAACATAAACCATTTTAGATTCAAGGATAGATTTGATTTCTGATTGAATTTTGTCTAGCTCGTCGCTGGTATTGGCATAAATTGATATATAAAGACCAACCTCAAACATTTTTTCTTGAGCTTGTTGCAAGTCGTCGCGTAAATTTTCCAAATCTTGATAAGCGGTATCAAGCATTGGGTCTCTGACCAAACCCTTTCTTTCTCTTTCGCTTATCTGGCTTTGAACTTCAGCGACTTTTTTTTGGAAACTGCGAAGAATTCTTGAAGTCTCTAAGGGGTGTATAAATATAGAAACGTCAAACATTTGATCCATATTGATAATCGGTGAGAACCAGTCTATTGAAACAAATCTAGGATATGAGATGACAAAGAAACTTCTTACTAGTTTTTCTCCCAAGTTGAGCTCTTTAGCATTAACCTTGAGGGCGCTGGGCGCTAAAATATCTCGTAGTTCTAATTCGGAACTATCAGTAACAGATTGAGGCAAAATAGAAATTGCCACATCATCACTTTCTTTCTTTTTGAAAAAATCAAACATAATTTATTCTTGAAGTTTAACGAGCTTCTCGCTTTCTCCTGGATTAAAGGTTTTATAAAAAAGTTCTACTACTTCGTCAGTGCCAAGTTTCGCCACTCTAACACCACAACGAACTAAACCCTGCTCTACCACCCCCATCCTTTGTTCTAATTGGTTTTTCCTTTCTTCAAAATCTTCTTCTTTAAGGGTGCTTTGCGGTTGTTTAGGGCCAAGGTTTGGTAAAGGTAAACCTCCGCTACCTTTTTTGGTTGAAATTATGGCAGGATCATAAGGAACTACAACATAGAAATTTTTCGTCATAATATTGGACGATTCGGTGAAACTTCTTATGAAAGCAATGTATTGTTCAATTTGAATTTTCATTAAATCATTAGTTTGTTCTTTGTGCCTTTCTTTTAACAAAGCTAAATAAGGTCTGATGTCTAGTCTTCTGGATTGAATTATAATTTGCACCGGAAAATCAAGAGAATTCAAAAAGTTTTGAAATTGCATTAAAATTGCCTGTTTTTCATCAATAGATTTGAGTGAAAAGTTTACAGACGAAGCCATAAAGATACCACGCATACTTCCATTTTTTAGTATGGCGATACCGTCTCTAACATCATCTATTGGCACAAATTCTTGGGTGGCGTTTTTTGACATAGATACATTATACAGCATTATCACTTAAATCCTCATCTTGTTTTTTCTTAACATCCAATTCCCAGTTCATATCTTTTAGTTTGCTTTGGGAAAGATTGGGCACAACAATTGAAGAATATTTTCTGTTTTTTGTTGCGTCTTCTGTTTCGGTAAAAGTTGTTATCGGTCCTTTTTTATTCCAAATATAAAGTTTGTCTTTAGTGTAATATTGTAATATTGATTCTAAGTAATTAATAAAAGGTCTGTTGTTTGGTCTATAAAAAGCTAAAGCAACAGCCAAAACTATCACAGGAGAAGCAACAATAAGTCCAAAAAAAAGCCCCAAAAAAACAACGGCAGCTACAGTCACACTGGCTCCGCCAGCCAAATAAATAAATTGTTTTAGAGTAAGGGGGCCGAATAATTTATCTTCTACGTCTATAAATTGTGGGATTTGAAATCTCATAGTGTGATTTATTACAAAATACGGACCAACAATACCAACAAAGATAATTATACCCTATTTTATTCAATAGGTTCGCGATAAGGATCTGGTTTGTTTATATAGTTGTGTATAACTTTTGGCTCGTTGTCCTTTGTTGGTGGGTTTGCAGACCCTTCTTCTTGGTCTATTGTTTTTGGTTCGTTGTCCCCGTTTCTTTCTGGAGGTATCCACCCCGCTGGTCTAGCTGGTTGCATTGCTTTAGCTTGATTTAAGATGATTTGTTCAAATGACTGCCCAATAGGGTTTGTTTGGGTTGGCTTTTCGGTTTCTTCAATTTCTTCCTCTGTTTTTTGAGATGTGCTTGGTTTGACCTCTTTTAATTCTTCTAAAACTTCACTAAAAATATTTTGTTCCACTTCTTCTGAAATTTGTTTAATTATATCTTGTTCAAGATTTAATTCTCTTTTTATATTCTCTTCAAAATTAGTTTGTAACTCAAAACCCATAAGAACAAAAAATATTTCGTTTTCAAATATAACCCTATTAGCCTCATTTAAATTAAAGCTGTTGGCAATTTTTTCAGATTCTTTTGTCCAATTTTCATCCAAAACAAATTCCTGAAGTTTTTCTGGTAGTATTTCTAATCTTTCTTTTAATATTTGTTTTTCGTTCATATTTTTATTAACTAGTTGCTGGTGGTTTGTTGTCTGTTGTAACCTCTTTTTCTTTCTCTTCTTTTCTCAATTCTTCCTTGAGTAAATCTATTATTTTTTCTGACTCCGATTTTGTTTTTTGACCAGCTCTCATTCTTCTTGCTGCTTCAGTGTTTACATATACACCGCTTTGACTGAGACGGTGACGATATTTTTCTTGTCTTGATTTTGTATTAGATGTGGCTTTCTTTTCAAGAGACTTTTGCACTTCTTTTCTTTTTGCCTCAACCTCGGAAGCGCTTCTCTTTTGTCGTTTGTTTTCTTTTATACCGTAACCAATTTTTTTCATTTCTCTTTCAACATCGGCCCCAGTCACATTGTCTTTTAAGTCTTTCTCTGCAAATTCCATCTTTCTTTTGATTGAGGCCTCTCTAGCTGATTGATATCCACCTTTACCTCCGGCTTTACCAAAACCTTTCATTCCATCACCAAGGACTGTTCCAACGGTTTTACTGGCTCTAAGATCAAAACTTGCGGAACCAGTTTTTTTACCCACCGAGAGAGCAGTGCTTGCGAGCCGACTATCAGGAGCTTTTTCTCTAAGCCACTTGCTATCAGCAACACGTTGTCCTAATTTGCCAACAGTTTTTCTCCCAGCCCAAGCTGAAGCACCGATGGTAGCACCACCAAGAAACTTGTTAACTTGAGCAAACCCAGGAGTTTTGTTGGCGATCGTTTTGGAGATAATAAGAGCGGCGATAGCAAAGCCTGTTATAACAACATAATTAACTAAAATACCTATTGCGGCACCCGGATCTTTAAAAGTTGCAGTAAAACTAAAATCACCTTGACCTTTCATCAACATTGCTCTGAGGGCGAATCCAAGTTTAAAAGCCACCCAAGTTAAAGCGAAAAATATAGGAGCAAAAAACGATTGATTAATCAGAGCGTCTTTCCATTGACTATGATAATCTTTCATCCCAGGAACTATGAAAGCCACAAAAGCCAACGGAGAAAGAATCATTATGAAAATTAAAATTATGAAACGGGTGATGAACATAACAGAAGAAATTATAAGGATTATGGCGCTGACAAGTAAAAAGATGGCACTCATAACTCCCACTTGAAGTATTTTGATAGGGTCGTTTACGCCAGGCATATCTAAAATGTCGGCATTAAATAGGCTGTGGACGCCAAGCATTTTCATATAACCCCCAGAAACACCTGTAAAAATAACATTGTCTCCTATTTGTTGTTCGTTTGCGCTTACTGCTATGGTGTCATAAAACCCAATAGAGACAACGTTTGAGGCGTCAATGACTATTTTTGAAAGGAAGAGGCTAAAATTTATAAGTAGGGCGATTATAATAATATCTACCAATGTTTTTCTGAGGCTTTCAATATTAAGATCAAACATTGCTTTGAAGGCGGTAAAAAGCAACACAAATATAAAGAAAATATTGGCGATATCTCGCAGTGTAGCCCAAGCTGTGTTTATTCCGTCTCCCAACCCTCCATCCAGGTTTTCTGCCATTTCTAGTATTGTAAACTCAACAATGAAATCAAATATTTTTCCGGAAAGCCCCAAAATTAGAGAAGACAATGTTATCAGAAGTTGAGAAATACCTTGAAAAAGTGATACAACTACTGGATCAAGTATTTTTTTACCTGCCCAAGCCGCTGCATCAACCACTGCATCAACAGGCCCAGCCAATGCAATATTTGTTGGCGCAAGTATCGCAATCAAGATTAGTGTCAATATTCCGAATTTTAAAAACTTTTTTTTCATTCTTGTTTAAACAATCAAAATCAAACTAATGTATACCTTCTGGTGGACAATCTAATGTGGACAAATAATTTCTAATCAAAATTTCTCTTTCCAAAGCATCCATATTTGGTGGTAACGAATTTATAAAAGGTTGCGCCATCGCGTTTATAGCGGTTGGGTCTGTCATCAAACAATCGCGGTCTCCAAATACTAGGTCAGAAATTGGGTCTATCGTTGGGTTAGTTACAGGATTAACTACGGGGTCTGTTGTTGAGCCAGATCCTCCTGAAAGAATTTTCGGTGAACCTTCTAGTTTTATGTAATCTTCCGATCCAAGATTTACAGCATAAGCATAAATATTATAAGAGCTGGTGTTTTGGAAATAATAAGGGGTAGCAAAAGAAAACTTGTGAGCCGAATAACCTCCACAATTTGTGGATACGTTTGGTCCGCCTGTGAGATTGGCTATGGTAGAACCGATAAGTATTCCACCATTATTTAATTCACCATTATAAAATCTGATGGTGAGAGCTTTTTCGTAATCATCAGCGTCACAAGCCCAACCTTCAAAAGTTTGATAATTTACACTTTCTAATCGGCCGATCGGATTGTTATCAATAATAATTTTGTCATCTTTTATTTTTATAGTTTTTGGTATGGTTGGTGTCTCTGGGACAACGTTGCCCTGACTATATTCACCATAAACATCAGAAACAGCTCTCTCTGAGTTTTCAGCAAGTCTATCTACAAGAGAGTACCCATCTTTTTTGGAAGACGCACTCAAAAGTCCACCGCTGCTGAAAACCTTACTGGTTAGTTGAACGGTTAATGCCCCAACTATTTCACTCACTTCGTCTGCGATTTCCAAGGTGGCACCTGCCGAACCTAAAGCTCTTTCAAGTTGAGCTCCAATAACACTTCCCGGGGTTTTGGTGCTCAGGGTTCCGCCAGCAAGATTACACAACTCCTCTTTTGGTTTGTCTTTGCAAGAGTTTATACAATTTTTTTTGTTATCACCAGCATCGGCGCAGGCTTCTTCACAAAATTTTGCTGTTGAGGCAGAGCAACTTTTGAAAGACATCATACCTCCACCCCAATCCAAATCTTTTAACCTTTCGTTAACCCGGGCTTCTGCTCTTTGCATCATTTTGTTTTCTGCTCGTATATAAAGACCTAGCGGTGTGTTGCTTTGGTTTTGGGTCATCTCCAAAAAAGCATCCCAACCCCCTCTGTTGAAATCATTCATAAAATCTTCCACATTATCAACCACATCAGTTAAAGTACATTGATAATAATTTCTTTCTCTATCAGCGGCTCGGGCTAAGGCTATTTTAAGTTTGACACTTAAATCAGGAGTACAAAGAAAATTTAATTCATCATTACTAAATATAAACTCACCTATGGCTGCGTCTGCCGCTGTGGTGAAAAATGACCCAGGATTGGTTACGAAGGCTGGACTTCCGTCAAAACCGCTATTTATCCAACTAACAGCGCTAGCAGTAAATTTTTCTAAAATCATTTTGGCTGTGATCCAAGCCAAAGGGTCAAGGTATAACTCTTTAACATCTTGGACAATGTCTACATATTGAGCATAAACCCTTTGAGCAAACTTGGGAGAAAAAGTGACACAAACAACAAGCAATGAGGTAATTATGATTTTATAAAATTTAAGCATATTCTTATTAATTATATTTCATACAACAAATAGTAACCACCGCTGCCCTGTTTATAAGGGATGTTGTTTTTTTTGATTGAAGATATTATTGTGTCAGCTGCTTGAGAAAAAGTAATTAGGTTCTGTTGATAAGCTTGCAAAGCTTGTATTCCTGAAAAAGGATCATTAAAAATATCCTTCATTTTTTTAATTGCAACCGCCATACCGTTGGTGCTGTTTACTAAATCAAAATGATTTTTATAGAAAATTTTTGGCACCACCACTTCTATAAGTTCAACTGTAATTTTGTTGTAATTATCTACAACCTTATCCAATTCTCCCAACCTTGATGCGTCTTGGTTTTGCAGTATTTCCACAAGAATGTTTAATTCTTGTTGTGTTTTTAAAACACTGTGTTTTTTAGCGATTTGACCGAGACTTTCCCCGTAATTTGCTATTGCTTGAACGCTACTATCTTCTATGATATTTAAATTTGTGATGGTTTTTTCTGGCTCAGAGGTGTTTTCTATGTAGTTTATAGCTTGATCTATCAGTTTTTGGGCGGACTCTTTATCTAGCTGATCGGCTTGTTTTAAAGCTAAATAATTAGCCATTAAACTTCTTGAAACAGTATCAGTAACAGTTTCATCCTCTTTTTCAGCGGGCTTTCTTTCGGCTTCTGATAGGGTTTGTGTTTTTCCGTCAAGTTGACCGATTTCATCCTTCCAATTAGGGTTTTCTGGAATGGAAATTTTTTGTCCGACGATAAGGTTACTAGCCAAATCAATGGTGGCACTGCTTTTTTCTTTACCAAAAGCAATGATGATAGAAGTCACTAAAGCAGTGACCACAATGATGACACCTAAAACTCTTTTGCTGGGCATAATTTACTGTAATTATAGCAAGTTTAAAGCAAAAAAGAGATTTTTTGGGGAAAACTCTAAACAATTTCTTTTGCTAAATTTATCCAGTCGTTAATTTTTAAATCCTCTGCCCTCGCTTTTTCTGAGAGACCACATTTTTTAAGTATTTCACTTTTAATGTTTAAATTTTTCGCGAGAAGTTTTCTTTTGTGAGCGAAACCCTTTTTTAAAATTTCAAAAAACCTCTTTTCAAAATCGTTTTGCTTTTGAGTTTCTAGAAACCTTTTTTTGTTTATATTTCTCACCGCAATAATGGCCGAATCTACTTTTGGTTTTGGATTGAAGCTACCAGCTTTTATGATTCCGCCAAAATGTGGCTCACCGTAAGCTTTTATTGAAATACTTAAAATACTTTCCTTGCCGTCTTTGGCTAAAATTCTGTCAGCCACCTCTTTTTGCACAACGAAGGTTAAGGATTCTGGAGTCTTTTTGGCTTCAAACGCTTTTTTAAACAAAGCGCCAGTTATGTAATATGGAATGTTCCCAACAAGTAAATATTTTTCTGTTGAAAACCGAGAACAATCTTGTGAATGTGCGCTGGTGGATTGGGTGGAGCAAAAATTTAGCAGAATTTGGTAAGCGCTAAGCGAACAAGAATTTTTTTTAAGTTTAAGATCTAAAATATCGCCCCCAACAATTTCTAACCGTCCCTCTTTTATGATTTTTGCAAATTTATCTTTTAGCAACACGACTAAATTTTCGTCTTTTTCAATTGCGATAATCTTTTTTGCGCGTTCCACCAAAAGCTCAGTCAGACTTCCCTGCCCGGGACCAACCTCTACCACTGTGTCTGTTTTTTTAATTTGAGCAAAATCAACGATTTTTTTTAAGATTTTTTTGTCTTTCAGGAAATTTTGCCCCAATGATTTTTTTGCGTGTGTCATGTTATCATTAATAAAATAATATTTTTTATTAAAATGCAACGCATATTAAATAATATTAAAACTTATTTAGAAACTATACCCATTACTCCCACAAGTTGGCTCCTGGGTGTTTCTGGGGTTTTAATGGTAAGGTTTTTTTTGGAATCTTTTTCTAGTTTTAATGCTAGCGGTTTTTTTGCTTCTGACGCTTCCACGCTGATTCACTACTACTTGTTTTTTATAGGTGGTCTGTTTGCTTTAATGTTAATTTTAAAGGTTTTTATTCCGAATTGGAAAAACATTATCCCCCAATTTACAGCTATAACTTTGCCAGCCATTTTTATTCCTCCAATAGTAGATTTAATAGTTAGTGGCGGTAAAGGTTTCAAGACAACTTATTTTTTTGATATGCCGGAGGAAATTTTCAGTTCTTTTTTAAATTTCGGTTCGTCAGGAGTAACTATAGGGTTAAGAATTGAAATATTAATCGTTTTACTTTGTTTGGGGGTTTTTGTTTATTTGGTTCAAAAAAGTTTTATAAGAGCCATTTTAGCTCCAATAGTTGTTTATGCTATGGTTTTTGTTTTTGCTTCTTTACCTTCATTTATTTCTTTTTTGGCTCAAGTAAAAAGTTTGTTTGTGGTAGAGCCGGTTGTGTTTTTTGGGCAAGCTATGTCTGAATCTCTCACTTTGGCAAACAATCTTCACGGTTCTTTAGATTATGGCTCTGCTTATAGGGTCTACGAAATAGGTTTTAATTTTGTTATGGGCAAAGTTTTGTTTCTGATTTCAAGTATACTTGTGGCTTTATGGTTTTACTTAAACTTTAAACCAAAATTTATTGCTGTGTTTCGTAATTCTCGCAAAGAAAGAGCAGCTCATTACATTTTAACCATATTTATAGGCATAATTTTTGCTTATTTTAAATTTTACCCATTAGAGCTTAATTGGACAGATTGGTTGTCTGTTCTTACTCTTTGTTTGGCTTTTTATTTTGCGGGAATGTTTTCTATATGCACCAATGATTTAGTAGATGAGGGTATTGATAAAATATCTAACCAAGAACGCCCTTTGGTTTCTGGGGTTTTAAGTAGAGAAGAAATGAAACAAGCGAGCATCATTTTTTTGGTTGCTTCTTTAATTGCTGCTTTTTTATCAGGTTATACCGCTTTCTTTTTCGTCATAACTTTTATAAGTCTTTATTATGTTTATAGCGTCCCACCAACACGATTTAAAATAATTCCTCTTTTCTCTTCGTTTATAATCGGTTTGTGCTACTCAACAACGGCTTTAGCGGGTTTCTTTTTGGTTTCTCCATTAAAAATAGTCTCAGCTTTCCCAATTAAACTATTTGTGGCGGTGGTGGTTATTATTACTTTTTTGTCCCACGCTCGTGACATAAAAGATATAAAAGGAGATAAGGCTTTTGGTATAAATACAGTGCCGGTTTTGTTGGGTGATGTGTGGGGGCCCAGAGTGGTTGGTTTGTTTACTGGTTTTTCCTTTATTTTAGTGCCACTTTTTTCTGGTTTGAATATGTTGTATTTGTCGGCTGTCCCCGCTTCAATTTTTTCATATTATTATGTAAACAAAAAACCTTATACAGAGAAACCTCTCTTCGTAACCTATTTCTTGTTTGTTTTAGTCAGCGTTTTGCTTCTTTTGTTTAATTTAGAATTCAATATGTAACAAAGGTTTGCGTTTGGGGGTGTAATCTAAAAATTCACCTTCTAAATATTCATCGGGAATTTCCAAGATAAATTCTGAAGGGATATTAACGGTGCGGTTTCCAAAAATAGAGCGCGTTTGAGCATAAGACAGGAAAAGCTTTTTTTTGGCGCGAGTGACTGCTACATAAAATAGTCGCCTTTCTTCTTCAGCATCCTCTTCGCTTGTGCCCCCGTCTTTTTCGTGTGGAAACAAGCCCTCTTCCAGTCCAGTAATGAAAACATAAGAAAATTCAAGACCTTTGCTAGCGTGCACTGTCATTAGTCGCACTCCGTCTTGCTCTTCTTTGTTGCTGTCTTGATCTGATACTAGCGAGGTGTCTTCTAAAAGTTTCTCAATTCCCTCTTCCCAACTTTTTATATTGTCTTCAAAGGTAAACATTTCGTCATAACGCGAAGCTAACGCACTGAGTTCCTTTATGTTTTCTATTCTTTCTTGACCTTCATCGCTTTTTTCTAAGTTTTCGTTTAGTCCTGCTTCTTCCGCGATAAACAAAACAGTTTTGGAAGGAGGGTTTTGAAGAGCAAAATTTTTAATTTTTCTGAGCATCTCCCTGAAATTAGCCACCTTAACCTTTGTTTTAGTTGGCAAAGTTTCTTCTTTACCTTCAACCATTTTTAGAAGGGTGGTTTGACCAATGCCTCGTGGGGGCACGTTTATGATCCGTTTTAGGTCGGAAATACTTTCTGGGTTGAAAGCAAATCTCAGGAAAGCTAAAACGTCTTTTATTTCTTTTCTCTCAAAAAATCTGGTACCAAGCACCTGATAAGGCACATCTTTAGCCAAAAATTCTTCTTCCAAAACTCTAGACTGAAAATTGGCTCGGTAAAGCACCGCTATTTCAGAAAGTTTAACACCAGCTTTTTGGAGTTCTTTAACTTTTTCAACTACAAATTGGGCCTCGTGATTTTCAGAAAGAGCCTCAAAAAGACCAACTTTTTCACCGATATCGTTTTTGGTCACCAATATTTTTTCTTTTCGGAATTTATTTTTTTCTATGATTTTGTTGGCAACAGCCAAAATGGTTTGGGTGGAGCGATAATTTTCTTCCAAAACCACCAATTGAGCATTTTTGTAATCTTTTTCAAAATGTAAAATGTTTCTAATGCTAGCACCACGCCAACTGTAAATATTTTGGTCTATGTCTCCAACTGCGCAAATGTTTTGATTTTTACCAACAATGGCGGCCGTTATTTCATATTGAACTCTGTTAGTGTCTTGATATTCGTCTATGAGCACGTAGTTCCATTTTTCTTCATACCTTTTTCTTATTTGTGGTTTTTGTAAAAGTTTGCCAGCTACCAAAATCAAATCATCAAAATCTAAAGCGTTTTCTTTTTTTAAAATCAATTCATAATCTTCCCAAACTTTAGAGACGATGCTACCGAAATATTCTTGAGACGCATCAATCGCATATTCTTCAGCGGTGACAAAATTACCCTTTTCACGTGAAACAATGGAGAGTATTCTTCCAGGCTCAAATTCTTTAGGGCTGAAACCATTTTGTTTCAGGGCTTCCTTTATGGCTCTTTTGGAATCTTCCCTGTTGTAAATACTGAAGTGTTTTTTAAGTCCGGCTTCGGTAGTGTTTTCTTTGATGATAAAAGCGCCAAGTCCGTGAAAGGTGGCAACAAAAGGTTTGCCAGTCTGAGAAATTGGTCTGTTCATCTCAGGGGTTTGGTCTAAGAGACTAAAAATTCGCTCCTGCATTTCTTTGGCTGCCTTGTTGGTGAATGTTACTGCTAAAATATTTTCTGGCGCGACACCTTTTTGAATCAGATTTAAGATGCGGTAAGTGATGGTTTTGGTTTTCCCTGCTCCCGCTCCAGCAAGCACCAGCAAAGGTCCTTCAGTCGTCTCTACTGCTCGTCTTTGGGCCTCGTTAAGTTCGTAAAAAATATTTTTTTCTTTCACTTGTATATCTTACCAAAAAAATTTATAAAATTTTTAATCCACATGTAAAGTAGAAAAAGAGAGAGTTTTTGATATAATTTTGGGTGCAGTTTTAAGATTGCCGTGTATCAGAAATATGGCTTAACAAAGCCATTTTTTACAGAAAATCCGGAATTATCATTAACCTTAGGCTTATTTTAAATTCTCATAATGACCCTGTCCCCAAATGTCCTTGTTTTGTAAGGAAAATTAAGAAAAACATAATTTTAATCAAGAAGATATCTTTTAAAAAGGTTCTGGCTGTTTTTTTGTTCTTGCTATTGCCAATTTCTGTTTCTGCTGGTCCAATGGGGAATTTTTTGAACAGCATTTTTAGAGGTTCTAGCAAAGAAAACCTGTCTGTGGTGAAAAGTGTTCAAAATATGGCACTGCTCTCAGCTACTATCATTCCCCCAGTTGGCAATCAAACTCTTGACCAACTCACAATAGAAAAAGACGCACTAGTTTCCGAGGTCAGTCCTTTAGGTGAAGCTAAAAATTCTGTGGCAAAACCAACTAGCGATCAAATTAGTATTTATGTGGTGCGCGAAGGAGACACTTTGTCTCAGATTGCTGAAATGTTTGATGTCAACATCAATACCATAAAATGGAGTAACGATTTGTCTTCAAACACTCTTAAAACGGGGCAAACACTCATTATTTTGCCGATTTCTGGCGTCAAACACACAATTGTTAAAGGTGATACTCTGTCTTCTTTGGCGAAAAAATACAAAGGTGATATAGATGAAATTATCGCTTACAACAACCTAAAAGAAGGAGAAGCTCTAGTTGCTGGCGAAGTTATAATTATTCCTGACGGAGAGGCGGTGATTAAAACCAGTTCTGGCACTTATACTAATTCTTCAGGTTCTGGTTTGAAAGAATATAGTGGTTACTATATGCGACCTATCGCTGGCGGTAAAAGAACTCAGGGTATTCACGGATACAACGCTGTGGACTTGGCCGCTCCTATAGGCACTCCGATATTTGCAGCCGCTGATGGCGAAGTTATTATTAGTAAATCTGGAGGTTGGAATGGAGGTTATGGCAATTATATAGTTATTCGTCATCCAAATGGCACTCAAACTCTTTATTCTCACAATAGTGAAAACAATGTTTCGGTGGGAGACACAGTAAAACAGGGCGATGTTATTGGAGCAATTGGTAGCACTGGTAAGTCTACTGGTCCACACCTTCACTTTGAAATTCGTGGCGCTAAAAATCCTTTCTAAAACTGGATATTTAAAGCGCGTATGGTATACTTGCTTAAGTTAGAAGTTAGCTTTATAATTTTTGTCTATCAAATACCGAACCAACAATTCAATAAAAGCCGAGAATGTTCGCTTAATTGGTCCTGAAGGTGAAAATCTGGGAGTTGTAGCGACCAAAGAAGCTATCTTGAAAGCGGTTGAGTTTGGTCTTGATTTGGTGGAAATATCTCCAAAAGCTAATCCACCAATTGCTAAAATTATAGATTACGGCAAGTTTCTTTACACCGAAAGCAAGAAACAAAAAGCTATAAAATCTAAAGCTCGCACAGTTGAAGTTAAAAGCTTACAGATAAAATTGGGCACTGGAGAACACGATTTAAACTTAAAAGCTAAAAAAGCTTCGGAATGGCTCAAAGAAGGACACCGAGTAAGAATAGATTTATTTTTACCAGGAAGGGCTAAATATATGGACGAAGCCTTTTTGAAAGAAAGATTGGATAGGGTTTTTAAGTTGATAACAGAAGACTTTAAAATCGCTGAAGCTCCCAAGAAAGGCCCTAAGGGGTTGACATCTGTGATAGAACGTGCAAAATAGACAGGACATGAAAACAAATAAATCATTTTTAAAACGCGTCAAAGTGACTAAGAATGGCAAGCTGATCACTAGAAAAATTGGTCAAAATCACTTTAATGCTAAAAATAATAGTAAAACTACGCTCAAAAAGCGTCGCGCTGTTCCGTTTCAAATGACAAACAAAAATCGGGGCAGATTTCTTAATAACGCTTAGTTTAGATAAAAAATATGGCAAGAGTAAAAAAGGGAGTAAACGCTCTAAAAACAAGAAGGAATGTATTAAAGCAAGTTAAAGGCTATCGTTTTGGACGATCTAAAAAAGAGAGAATGGCTTACGAAGCTATCGCTCACGCCGGCGCTTATGCTTTTGCTCATCGTAGAGACAAAAAAGGTGATGCTAGAAGGCTTTGGAATGTAAGGATAAATGCGGTTTTGCGCGATAAAGGTCTTTCTTATAGTAAATTTATAGATTCTCTTAAAAAAAATAACATTGATTTAAATCGCAAAATGCTTTCTGAGATTGCTACCTCAAAACCAGAAACTTTTTCAAGAATTGTGGCTAAAGTTTCCTAATTTTTTACATATCCACAACCTTTTAGTCAAGATATTGCTAAAAAACCTAATAAATATATACTTATAGTTGGAGGAAAAGCTCAGCCAAAGTAAGGTTGGGCAAGTGTGGAGGTCGAGAAATTATAAATTTTTTAATTTTAAAAAATATGAATAAAGCAGATTTGGTAAATTCAGTTCATGAAAAAATCGGTGGCACTAAGGTTCAAGCCGAAGAAGTCATCGAAACTATAATTAACGACATTGTAAATACTCTTAAAAAAGGCGGAGAAGTCTCTATTGCCGGATTGGGTATTTTCTCAACTAAGCAAAGAGCTGCTAGAACAGCTAGAAACCCTCGCACTGGAGCCACAGTAGATGTTCCAGCTATGAGAGTTCCTAAATTCAGAGCCGCTAAAGCTTTGAAAGATGCAGTAAAATAAAATATTTAATATTTTATTTTAAGTTGAAAATTTTCCACTTATCAAAAAATCCCTGTTTGGGGATTTTTTGATTGAATTTTATGTTTTGGTATATTTATACAACCAAGCTCGAACCTATTTTAGCAATAATCTCTGACCGAAACCAATCATCCCGCCCCGCCGCCCGCCTCCGCTGACGCTCCGGCGGCAACCTCGCAGAAATTTCCCTTACAATTTTTCTTTTGCGCGCGCCCCTGAAAAAAATTCAAAAAAGGAAAGGGAAATTTCTGCTCGGTTCCACCCTTCAAGTGTTCGGGCGGGCGGGGCTACCAACGCTCGCGGGCAAAAATTTTCCCCCTCAAACTCCCCCAATTTTTGCCCGCTCGCATGAAATTTATTTTTTTACGAAAGCTCTATGATGTCGGTGTTATGAAAAGTCAAAGAAATGTGCTAAAATGTCAATATACAATTTCAAGGACCAAAATCACATATACACCTCATTGCTCGTGGATTGCTTCTCTATGGAAACAATGTAATCTTATGTCGCGTCAAAGATGCAAAGTGGTTTTTTCTGCCAGGAGGCCATATTGAAGACGGCGAATCAGCAAAAGTTGCACTACTACGCGAACTACGTGAAGAAATTGGTGAAGGCGATTATAATATAATTTCTTTTGTCGGTGCTTGTGAAAATATTTTTCCACTGGAGGAAGGCGTCTTTCAACACGAGATGAATATCATCCTTGCGGTCAGTGTTCCGGATGATATTGAACCAAAAACGAAAGAGGATCATATTGAATTCATCTCTGTTGCCAAAAACGATTTGAAAAATTATAAAATCCTTCCCGTTAATCTTAAAGACGGAATCATTGAGTGGCTTTATAGTAATAAACCCTTTTTTAAGGAAATTTAGACATGATATGTTTATTTGTTTTGAAGGCATCGCAGGCAGTGGAAAAACTACACAGACAAAGCTTCTTGCTGATTATTTGAAGAATGTAAAAGGTAAGGATGTTTTTGTAAGCGCTGTATACGAAAGAGAACGCCGCAAGGCAATCTCTGATTTTATGAATTTATCGGGAATCAAGGCCGATCAAAATGCGGTTATGTTTTTGTTCCAGGCGCTGCACGCAGCTCAATATCATGAAGTTCATGAGGCGCTTATGTCCGACAAGATTGTCATTGCGGATAGGTGGCGATATTCTTTTTTCGCACATCACCTGCAACAAAACACGTTCAATGGAGATGCAATGCTAATGAATCAATTGGATTTATTGACACGTCGTTATTTATAGCAATTATAACAACCCAATCTCTGCTGGTAGCGTATTCAGCATAAATTCTTCAGGTTTTTCAACAAAGATAACCCTTTTTCCTAAAGCATTAGCAAACCCGATTTCTATAAGTGAAGAAGCACCAACATACCCACCAGGATCACAAACAATTAAAGCATCTGATTTTGATATGGAATTTAAGTGGTGTCGCTCCAATTCAAGCGGAGTTAGGCCTTCTTTGCCAACAAAAACAACAAATTTTTCCCCAGGATTTTTTGGCTCAGTAAATCTTGGACTGAGAATCTTAACACCTTTAGATCCAATTTGTTCTTTAATTTTTAGTATGTAGTCAAGGTGTTTTCTGAAGCTTCCACTAATTGTGACGTATCTGAATTCTTGCCTTTCTACACCGTTTATGAGATTAGAGTTAGAAGGGATAATGGTTTGGATGTGATATTTTTGAAAAATAGCTTGTGCAATTGCCGAACAACCTCTTGCACCATGCATCCATTTTGGATTTTCTGGCATTAAAGATTCAAGTTCGTTTAATGTCAGTTTTTCAAAAATATCGTTATTACGCTTAGAGAAATTATTTGTTGATATAATTGATGGGTGATCGTCATCAGAAAATAATTTATTGGGTTCTAAAGCATAACCAGCTAGTTGCATATATTTTAATTCGCCACCAGTGTAGAATGTGTGTTTAACTTGGTTTATTAAATTTGGAAGATGATTGCTTATGTGGTTTATTATTTCATTTAATGAAGTTTGTGCTATGGGCTCGTTTATTTTTGGAAATTGAGTGTTGATTGTTCCCACCCCAAACTCTAAGTTCTTTTTCTCTATTGCTTCACGACCATACATTACAACCAATTCTGTAGAGCTACCACCGACATTGACTAACAACACCGGTTCATTAAGTAGACATTTTCCAACCAAAGCTGTTTCAAGGTAAAAGTTTTCTAAGTCTTGGTCTATGATATTAAAATATAGGCCAGTTTGTCTAAAAAACTCATCAATAAAAACAGTTTTTGTCTCTTTAGTAAGTTTTCTAAAAATACCAGTGGCAAAAATTTTAATTTTTGAGTTTTTGTTTTGTTCTTTTATGGAGTCAATCAATTCAAAAAGTTCTTTCTTTGTTTCAGAAGAAATACCACCTTCTGGATCAAAACCATCTTTAAAAGCAATACTTCTTTGAAGTAGTATTTGAACACCTTGTTTAGTGTTTTTATATGTTTTTATGGTTGAGGACCCCACATCTATTAAAATTGTGTTCATGGTTTTGTAAATTAGTTTGGTAAATTTTTATAAACCTTCAATAATAGCGCAAGCGTCTTGTTTATTCCTGTTACTATCCAAATACTTAGCTTATTGATTGTGTCGCGTGTTTAATAATTATCCCTTTGGTTGTCGTTTTTCATTAGGTTGAGTTTGGTGCGGGATGGGAGAGTCGAACTCCCCACTACAGTTTGGAAAACTGTCATTTTACCGATAAACTAATCCCGCTTTCGCAAAGTTCTAAAAATCAACACACTAACTTTGCTTTTATATACTATCATATTTTATGATAGTATCTAGTCAGCGCCGCCGTAGTTAAATGGATTATAACAGTCCCGTCCTAAGGGATAGTTGGGGGTTCGATTCCCTCCGGTGGCACCACTTAAACATCAAAATAACGTCCAGCAGAAATTTTAATAATCTCATCAAAATCGTCTTCTTTTGAGATCCTATTCTTCTGCTCCCTTCCACATTTTTTGCATTTGTGGACAATAAACCACTCTCCCCCATTTTCACCCGCTGTGATGGGTTCCATTAAACCACCACAACTCTCTGCCCTGTCTCCGGGAAAAATATCCACGTGTTTAGAATAGAGGCATTTTGAACAATGGTTGGTATAACCATCACCACTTATGTTTTCTCCACAGTTTTCACAAACAAAATCCTCTTTTTTTCTTTTAAATTTTGAAGACATAAAAATTGGCTAATTGGATTGATTTATAGTATCATCTTTCTTATTGCGGAGTGTAGTATAGTGGTAGTATAAATGCTTTGGGAGCATTAGGTCCGAGTTCGATTCTCGGCACTCCGACCAGCTTAAACTTTTTCAATAAATTTCTTCAATAAAAGTTAAATTTATAAAATTAGGTTTTGCATAAACTTTACTTTAGCCACCTTGGCTTCTACATCTAAAAAAACGCAAGCTAAATCAAATTGCCATAAAGGTTCCCCGTTTTGGTGTTTCTCCATTAAATAAGTTTGGACAGCTCTTCTTAGTCTTTGAAGTTTCCAAGGGTGCATATTGTCTTCTGGCTGATAACTATTTATTTCTTGATGAAATTTGCCATTAAAACTTTTTCGGCTAACGGTCTTTACTTCTACAAAATGAAGGACTTTGTCTTTTTCAGCTATTATATCTATCTCACCCCACTTCTTCCTATAATTTCTACAAATTACCTCAAAACCCTTTTTTATAAGGAAATTAGTCATAATGTTTTCCCCTATTTCTCCGATTTGGTTGTGTTTAGCCATAAAAGACCCGTGTTTTGTTTAAGTCATAAAAAAGCCTTATTTTAAGCCACTTGTCTTTTGAAGGAGTTTGACTTATACACTTTGTCCCCTACTTTATCCACAGTTTTGTTGAAAACTAAGGCTGATTAGACCACAAAGACATTATACTAATTTGGGGACATTTTTATTAGTTCAAATTGTGTTAATAAAGGCAAAAAGATGACTTTTGTTAAAAAAATTTTTTTGTGGTAAATTAAATAAGTTGCGGGTATGGTTTAGTGGTAGAACGCGTCCTTGCCAAGGACGAAACGGGAGTTCGATTCTCCCTACCCGCACCAACAGTGAGCAAAGCTCACAAACTCATTTTTGTAACAGTGCGGAGACGGCTCGCCTGATTTATGTTCAACTTTTTAATTGGTGCTCCCGGAGGGATTCGAACCCCCAACAAGTGCTTCGAAGGCACGCATGATATCCATTTCACCACGGGAGCGTTGCCTTATTGTGCCACAAAACTGGTTGTTTTTCAAAAATTATAATAAAATTAAGCAATGAAAGCTAAGATTGAAAAATTTAATATCCCAACCGAAGTTTCTCGTGTAACCAAAGCGCTCAAAGAAGCCAATTTTGAGGCTTTTTTGGTTGGAGGTTGTGTCAGAGATTTGTTTATTGGCAGAAAACCTAAAGATTGGGATGTAACCACCAATGCTAAACCAGAAGAGATTATTGCCCTATTTCCAAAGACTTTTTACGAAAACGAATACGGAACCGTTGGGGTGGTTAATGAGGATGTTTCTGATGAAACCTTGAAAATAATAGAAGTTACTCCTTATCGCTTAGAAAGTTCTTATTCTGACCACAGAAGGCCTGATGATGTGAAATTTAGTGATAATCTTACAGATGATTTAAAAAGACGCGATTTTACTATAAATGCCATAGCTTATGACAATGAGACCGGAGAAATTGTTGATCCTTTTGGTGGTGTGGCAGATTTGCACAAAGGTGTTATAAAAACAGTTGGAAACCCAAACGAAAGATTTTTTGAAGATGGTTTAAGAATATTAAGAGCCGTCAGGTTTCATGTGGAACTTGGTTTTGTTCTGGACCCAGAAACCGAAAAATCAATATTAGAAAATAGCGATATTTTGGGAAAAATCTCAAAAGAAAGAACCAGAGATGAGTTTGTGAAAATAATTATGTCTCAAGAACCAGCGACAGGCGTTTCCCTACTGAAAAAGCTTGGTTTATTAAAATATATTATTCCAGAATTGGAAGAAAGTGTTGATGTTGAACAGAACCAAGCTCACGCTTTTGATGTTTGGACTCATCTTATGAAAACACTCCAACATTCCGCCGACAAAAATTATCCGTTACACGTGAGACTTGGAGCTCTTTTGCACGATGTTTCCAAGCCTTTTACCAGAAGGTGGGATAATGAAGCAAAACAATGGACTTTTTACGGTCACGAAGTGGTGGGTTCACGTGTAACCAAGAAAATATTAGAAAATCTGAAGTTTTCACGTGAAACAATTGAAAAAGTAACAAATTTGGTGCGTTGGCATATGTTTTTCTCAGACACCGAAAAAATAACTCCTTCAGCTGTGAGGAGACTTATTGCGAACGTTGGTAAAGACAATATTTGGGATTTAATAAACATGAGAGGCTGTGATCGTGTGGGCACCGGTAGACCAAAAGAAAACCCTTACCGACTTAGAAAGTATAAAGCTATGATAGAGGAAGTAATGAGAGACCCTATTTCTGTCAGTATGTTGAAAATTGACGGCAACAAAATTATGGAAATTTTAAATATAACTTCGGGTCCGAAGGTGGGGCAGATACTCAATGCGCTTATGGAGGAAGTATTAGAAAATCCAGCATTAAATACTGAAGAATATTTAAACAAAAGAACTGTAGAATTATCAAAAATGTCTGATATAGATTTGCAAAAATTAAGCGAAAAAGGTAAAAAAACCAAGGAAAAACAAGAGGAAATTGAAATCAGTAAAATAAGAGATAAATATTATGTGGAGTAGAAAATATAATTATCCACAGTATTGTCCTTTACACTAAATCTTAAAAGACATAAAATCTGTATCAGACATAGCTGATAAATTAAAAGACATTTTCAGCATTGGTTCTTTATAAAAGTTGTCGACAAATTTTAAAGAAAGTTTGGTTGATTATAAGAATAGGTTATATATATCTTCACTCATTATTTTTTAAATGAGATATCATACGATTTCTTATAATATCGCGTTTCAACGAAACTTATCTTTAATCCTAGCTCTACCTTTGAACATAAAGTTTTGTGTTTAAAAGTGGGGCTAGGAAAGAGTTCTTTATAAACCGCCTTGTCGTGCGAAATTCCTCCACCGCATCTTGGCGGTTTTTTTATTGTCTACAATGTCAAAAGTGTTAACGGTGTGGTTAAGCTATTTCTAGCAAAACAGGGCAGTGGTCAGAACCAAAAACATCTTTTAATATTTCTGATTTTTTAATGTTTGGTAAAAACTCTTTATTTACAAAAAAATAATCAAGTCTCCAACCGACGTTTCTGGCGCGAGAGTTAGCGAAAGGTGTCCACCAAGTGTAAAAACCTTTACCTTTTGTGAAATGTCTAAAAGTGTCTACAAAACCACTGTTTACAACGTTATCAATACCCTCGCGTTCTTCTTTAGTAAAACCATGCTCACCTTCGTTTTGTTTTGGGTTGGCTAAATCGTCTTCGGTATGAGCCACATTTAAATCTCCGCAAAAAATTACGTTTTTTTTCTGTTTTAAAGTTTTAATATATTCAAGAAAAGCTGGGTCCCATTGTTTGTAGCGCAAAGAGAGTCGGCTTAAATCTGCTTTAGAGTTGGGGGTATAAACGGTTACTACGAAAAAATCTTTAAATTCAGCTGTTAAAACTCGTCCTTCAGCATTTGGGTCTCCGTATTTATCTTCGTTAAATTTGTATTTGTCTAAAATCTCAACAGGGAAACCAAAGGTGATGCTTAAAGGTTTTTCTTTGCAAAATATAGCTGTTCCGCTATAACCTGGTCTTTCGGCTGGATTCCAATATTCTAAATAATCTTCTAAATCTAGCTCATTTTGTTCTTTTCTGGATTTGATTTCTTGCAAACACAAAATATCTGGTTGGTATTCTTTAATAAAAGGTAAAAATTCACCTTTTCTGTGCACCGCTCTAAGCCCGTTTACGTTCCAAGATATTATTTTCATAAAAATATATTATCATAATCGTTTGCTTTATTAAGGCGGGGGTAATAAAATCAGGTTATTAGTGTTAATTTAAAATGTGATGGAAAAGGAATCAGAATCTAAAAAAGATTTTACCAACATAGAAGATCCCTTAATGTTGTCTGATAAAGAAAAAGAGTTATTGATAAAGGGAGTGCAGAGTTTTGGCGAACTTTATCAAGTGTTGGAACAAATTGGGGTTTTGGTAGATTCGGATAATACTTTTGAAAGTGGGGAATTGAAAGACATTATTGAAAAAGCTAAAAAAGAAGAGATAGATACAGACCTTGTTCCTAGAGTGGGGGGTTTGAAAGAAAAAGTGGAAGAATTGATGCGAAAGGAAAACGGAGGAGCCGAAAATCTTGAAAAGTAGAATCACCCTTTTTTGTTATGAAACTTTTTGTGTATGTCTCGCAAATGTTTGTCGGTGACGTGGGTGTAAATCTGGGTTGTGCCAATGTTGGCGTGGCCAAGGAGGGCTTGAACAGAACGTAAATCAGCACCATTGCTTAGTAAATCTGTTGCAAAACAATGGCGAATCGTGTGCGGAGTGACTCTTTTAGAAATACCAGCTTTAATAGCGGATTGTTTTACTATTCGTTCCACAGAACGTTTGCTTAAGGCCAGGCTTTGACCTCTGGCTTTTTGACTTTTGCCATTTTTAGAAAGTTGAATAAAAAGCGCGTCATCTAAATCTGTTCTTTTGGCCAAATAATCTTTTAAGATTTTTTTTGAATGATCAGAAATAAAAACTACTCGCACTCTGCGACCTTTGCCAATAATAGAAAGTTCGTCCGTTGATAAATCTATGTCGCGGGTAAGAGAGCAAAGTTCAGAAACACGCAAACCGGTAGAAAATAAGAGTTCTAAAATGGCGCGATCTCTTAAACTGGCAAGATCGTTGCCTTTAGGAGCTTCCAAAAGTCTTTGGAGTTCTTCTTCAGTGATTAGATCTAATGATCTTTCTGGCACTTTAGCCAGTTCTATTCTTTCGGGAGACAATGATTTAATTCCTTGTCGGGCTAAATATTTAAGAAAAGCTCTGATTGCAATCAGATAGTAGTTTTGGGTTTTTTTAGACATAGTTTCACCGGTTTTTATATTTTTACCGGTGATCTGACGATTGAGCCATAATCTAAATTCCCTAACTACGTCGTCGGTGATATCTTCAGGGTTTTTAACTTGGGTTTGTTTTAAGAAAACATCTAAATAATGTTGATAGTTCTCAACGGTTTTGAGCGCCCGACCTTTTTCAATTTCCAGATATTCCAAAAATTGCCTTTTGAGTTGTTCTAGATTTTTCATTACACCTTTTTTTAACCTCTCCTTATTTAGAGGAGGGGAGAAACTATATTGTATCATTTTTATTTTTAAACGTCGCACAATATAAAACCGTCTCCTTTCCTAAGGGAGACGGTTTGGGTGAGAGGCATTATGGACCTACGACATACCGCTCAATGCGCTTTAGCATCTTGACGGTCCAGCGCAAGAACTGGCGATGTCGTCCAAAAATCAAGGAGATAACGAAACCAGTGGTCCACGGAATCGTTATCGTTCCAAATAATCCAAGATAAAGGTCTTTGGTGGTGATCATTTTTCTCCTTTCCTTTTTNTTTAATTTATTAAAAGAACAGATCAGGACTACATTTATACACTTTTTAAATATTTTGTCAAGGGTGAAATTAGGGAAAATTAACATTTTAAGCGAGATTGCAAAAAATAGAGTAATGTGCTATTCTTGGGATATGCTTACAAAAAATAAAAAGCAAAGAATCATAAAAGAAGTAAAGGTGCACGATACTGATACAGGTAGCCCTGAGGTTCAGATCGCGATACTTTCGCGTAGGATTAATGATTTAGCATCCCATTTAAAAAAGAACAAAAAAGATAAGCATTCTCGCCGAGGTCTTTTAGGTTTGGTGGCCGATAGAAAAGCTCATATGAAATATTTGGAGAAGAAAGACAAGAAAAGGTATAATGCTCTTGTTAAGAAGCTTGATCTTAAAAAATCTTCTTAATTAGTGTTTCAATTAACATTTTTGTAATTTTCATTGATTTTTCAATGTCCTATTTTTGCTAGAAGATTGTTTAATTTGGTCTTTATTGAAGATTACAAATTAGAAATTGAAAATTATTTTAATATATAAAAATATGTCAGTTATTAAACATAAAAATCAACGTGTCGGTATATTTATAGACACTCAAAACCTTTATCATAGCGCTAAAAATATTTATGGTAGCAAGGTTAATTTTGACCAAGTAGTTAAAGAGGTTCTTGCAGGACGTTCATTAACTAGAGCGGTGGCTTACGTTATTACCACCGAATCTGGTGAAGAAAAAGGTTTTTTTGAAGCTTTGGGCAAAATAGGGATTGAAACTAAGACTAAAAATTTACAAGTTTTTGCTGGTGGCGCTAAAAAAGGGGATTGGGATGTGGGTTTGGCTATTGATGCTATTAAATTATCATCCAAACTTGATGCGATTATTCTTATAACTGGTGATGGCGATTTTGTTCCGTTGGTAGAATATTTAAAAAATAGTGGTTGCCAAGTAGAAGTAGCTTCTTTTGGTAAATCAACCTCGGCTAAACTTATTGAGGTGGCGGATGATTTTATAGATTTGGACAAAAATCCTCGCAAGTATCTTATCTCTGGTAATAAAAACCGAAACCGAAACAAATAATAAAAAATACTCTCTCGCTTTGCGCAGTTTTTCTGCTGAAATTTTTTTTTATTTTCCTCTTGGTTGGGTTTGTGAAGTGTGTTGGAGAAGTATTTTATTTTTTTATTCCCATTTTTTTCTATTGTTTGTTTTATTTTTGATATAATAAATATTCGCGGAAGCAATATTTATGCACGTAGAAGATTCACAAATAAAAGATTTTATTATTGATACTGGTCTCATCTCTAAATCAGAAGTAGAAGAGATTGAAAGCGAGGCTAAATCCAAAAAAAAATCTCTAAGCGACTTGCTTGTTTCTAAAGGCAAATTTTCTGATGATGATTTGCGTCGTGTTCAAGCTTATATCTTAGGTATTCCTTTCATAAATCTAAAGGGTCAGACTTTAAATCCTGATATTTTAACTTTGATTCCTGAGCCGATTGCTAGAAAGCACAACATAGTTGCGTTCAATAAGAAAGAAGATTCGCTGGAAGTGGCGATGCTTGATACTGATGATTTGCAAGCTCTTAACTCCATCAAGAAAAAAGTGGGACTCAAAATTTTGCCACGTCTGACTGATTCTGAATCAATGAGAAGCGTGCTTATTCAGTATCAAAAAAATCTTAAAGATGAATTTGGTGATCTCATTAAAACCGATTCTGACGAAATTAAAACAATATCTGAAAAGACGTCCACCGATAATACTTCTTTAGGTGATCTTAAAAAATTAGCTGAAGAGTTGCCGGTGGTGCGCATTGTTGACACCTTGCTCAAACACTCAATCATTCAAAACGCTTCTGATATTCACGTAGAACCTTTAGAAGAGCAAATTTTGATAAGATACAGAATTGACGGCATATTGCACGACGCTATGATTTTGCCGAAACACATCGGTTATTCGTTGGTGGCGCGTATTAAAGTGCTTTCTAATCTAAAGTTAGACGAAAAAAGATTACCGCAAGACGGTAGATTTAAGATAGATATGAATGGTGAAAGAGTTTCTTTTCGTGTTTCAACTCTTCCGGTTTATTATGGAGAAAAAATTGTAATGAGGCTTTTGCGCGAATCGGTTTCTGGGTTCACCTTAGAGTCTTTAGGTTTTCACGGTGAAGGTTTAGAGCTTTTACATAAATCTTTGCAACGCACCACTGGTCTTATACTTACTACCGGTCCTACTGGTTCTGGTAAATCTACTACTCTTTACACAATGCTTGATATTTTAAACACGCCGGATGTAAACATTTCTACAATTGAGGATCCAATTGAGTATCAAATGAAAAGAGTTAATCAAACTCAAGTTAGAGCGGAAATCGGTTTAACGTTTGCTTCGGGTCTTCGCACCTTGGTTCGTCAAGACCCTGATATTATAATGGTGGGTGAAATTAGAGACAACGAAACAGCTTCTTTGGCTATCAACGCTGCACTTACTGGTCACTTGGTGCTTTCTACGTTACACACTAATTCAGCTTCGGGCGCTATTCCTAGACTTGTTGATATGAAAGTAGAACCGTTTCTTATCATTTCCACTATTGACGTTATTATTGCTCAAAGATTAGTTAGAAAACTTTCAGGCAAAAAAGAAAAATATTATCTTGATGATTCTGAACTTGATTCCTTTGCTAAAGTAATTGATATGGATAGGGTGTTACGAGCTTTGCGGGAAGAAAAAATAATCGGTAAACATGATAAGTGGGAAAACATACCTTTTTATAAACCTAGTAAAGACGAGGGAGACAACGCTTTTAAGGGGCGTATTGGTGTCTATGAAGTGCTTAATGTTTCTAATGCTGTTAGAGATTTGATTATCAAAGGTGCTACCGCTGAAGACATAGAACTTCAAGCTAAAAAGGAGGGTATGCTTTCTATGATGGAAGATGGAATTTTCAAAGCTGCTCAAGGGCTTACCACTATTGAGGAAGTTTTGAGGGTGGTGTCGGAATAATTTTTTATTTGAAATAAAATGCCATTTTACAAATATAAATTTATAAAAGACGGAGAGAAACACGAAAAAACCGGAGAGTTTGCTGACAAAGCTGCTCTTTATGCTGCGGTGCGCAATGACGGTGGCTCCATAATTTCCGTAGAAGAAACAAAACCCAAAACTTCCGCTTTGAAATTATTTTCTTTTAGAAAAAAAATAAAAACTCAAGAAATAATAACTTTAGCCAGAAATCTTTCTGTGATGTTGGACGCGGGACTTTCGGTTTCTAGAGCTTTGACAGTTTTGGCAAAACAATCAAAAAGCCGAAATCTGGTAGAAGTGCTAAATAAAATTAATAATTCTGTTGTGTCTGGTGTAACATTATCTAAGTCACTTGAAGCGTATCCAAACATATTTTCAAACCTGTTTGTCTCTATGGTTAGAGCGGGTGAAGAATCTGGTCAATTATCTAATTCTTTGCGCATTGTGGCTGACCAGTTGGAAAAAACTCATACGCTTTCAAAAAAAATTAAAGGCGCAATGATTTACCCTTCAGTTATTGTGTGTGTGATGATAGCTATAGGTGTCCTTGCGATGATTTTTATGGTGCCAACGCTTACGGAAACTTTCAAAGGTCTTGAAGTGGAACTTCCTTTGCCAACTCGCGTTATCATAGCCATCAGTGATTTTCTGAGAATGAATTTTATTCTGACGATTGGTGTGGTTTTGGTTTTGGTCTTTGGCATAATAACTATGATCAGAACTCAAAAAGGTAAAAACGTTTTAGATTTTATAATTTTGCGTTTACCTTTAATAAATACTATTAGCAGAGAGGTGAATGCGGCTAGGACTTCCAGGACTCTTTCCTCACTCATTTCTTCTGGGGTGGATATTGTTTCCGCTATAAACATAACGAGCGCAGTTTTACAAAATCATTATTTTAAAAATCTTTTAACTGAATCAGCTAAACAGGTTCAAATGGGCGAACTTCTGTCTTCTTCAATATCAAATTCTAAAGGTAATCTTTTCCCAGTGTTTGTGGGGGAGATGCTTGCTGTGGGGGAAGAGACGGGTAAAGTGACTGATATGCTTGAAAATATCGCAGACTATTATGAATCCGAGGTTGATCAAAAAACTAAAGATATGTCCACCGTTATTGAACCGTTTCTTATGATCCTCATCGGTATTGCAGTTGGTATCTTTGCTGTCGCTATGTTGCTCCCAACCTACTCACTTGTGGATGCAATATAATAGAATTTATAAAAATGAAAATTAATAAAGGTTTTACTTTAATGGAAGTGATGATTGTGATAGGGGTTTTTGTCATTGTGGCAGGTATGACGTTCTATTTTTTTTCTGGACTTAACAAAAAGGAAATTTTAGAAAAAGATGTTGCTGGAGTTTCTGCTTTTATTCGTGACGCAAGAATGCTTGCGGTAACTTCAAAAGACAGTTCTGTTTTTGGTATTCATTTTGAAAACGACAAAGTGGTTTTGTTTAAAGGAAGCTCTTATGTTGCTGGCGGTCCTGATCAAAAAGTTTTTACACTTTCAAAAGCTGTTTATATGTCTGGTTATTCTTTAAATCTTGGTGTGCCTGACGTAGTTTTTTCTAGGTTTAGTGGGGAAACTGCAAATTTTGGCACAGTTACTTTTTCTTTAGATGATGATAGTGCTTCAATTACTATTACAATCTTAGGGACTGGAGTGATACAATAATAATAGCTATGAAATTTTTTAAAAAATTTTTACCCCAAGAAAAAAAACGGAATAGAGGTTTTAGTTTAGTGGAAGCTTTGATTGCGATCTTTATTATTGCTTTTTGTATTTTAGCTATTTGGAGAATTTACGTTTTCTTTGTTAAAACCTCTCTCTCAAATGCAAAATTTTTTCAAGGTGCATTTTTAGCTGACGAAGGTGTTGAGGCGGTTAAATTTATGCGCGATGGTGGCTGGTCTTCAAATATAGCTCCTTTAACTTTAGAAACTCCTTATTCTTTAATTTTTGATGGCACAAAATGGGAAGCCACTCCCGCTATTTCTTATATTGATGGGGTTTTTGACAGGCGAGCCATTTTTTCAGCAGTTTACAGAGACGCCGATGGCAACATTGCAGATTCTGGCGCCTTAGACGAGGGCACCAGAAAAGTTAAAATAATCGTATCTTGGTCTAAGGACTCAAGCACTACTACTAGAGAAATAACTACTTATGTTAGCAATCTTTTCAAAAATTAAAAATATGGGCAAAACGCGCGGAGTGACCTTAGTGGAAGCTATTTTGTATTTAACACTTTTTATTGTTGTTTTGGGTGTGGTTATAAATATGCTTTTGGCTATTAACAGCTCTTATAAAGAAATAAGGTTGAATAGGGAAATTGAGATTTCGGGGACTGTAACTATGGAAAGCTTGCTTAGAGAAATTCGTAACGCCTCTAGTATTGACGTGAGCAACAGTCAATTTGGCGTAAACCCAAGTAAGATTACTTTAATGGGCGTTGATGAAAGTTCAAATGCCTACACAAAAACATACGATGTTTTGGATGGTGCTTTTAGGGTTTCTAAAGATGGCGGAACCCCTGAAATACTGACTTCTTCTTTGGGTTCTGTTAGTTCTCTTGTTTTAAAACGCTTAACCACCTCTGCTTCAGAAGCCATAAAAATAGAGTTGGAAATTACTGGAACCTTAGGCTCTCTCTCAAAAACTGAGAAGTTTTATGGATTTGCGGTTTTAAGAGGTTCTTATTAATTGGTTTTATGTCTTTATTTTCTAAGAAACAAAGCAAAAAAAGAGGTCAAGTGATGATAATTATCGTGCTGTTTTTTGTTTCTATATCAATGGTTATTATTTTTGGTGTTGTAAATCCTTTAGTCAGACATATTTCAATGGCTAGATCGGTTTCAATTTCCGAAAAAAGTTTTTATACAGCTGAAGCTGCTATTGAAGATGTGATATATCGTTATAAGTTTGGATTGCCGGTTGTTTCTTCTAATACTTTTGAAATTGACGGAAGCAGTGTGTCAGTGACTGTGACCGACGGTCTGAACAATAAAGTTGTGGTGGCGACAGGGGACACCAATAATTATTTTAGAAAGATTGAAGCTCATTTAACGGCCGGCGCTGGAGTTTCGTTTTTTTACGGATTACAAACAGGAACCGGAGGTATTTTTATGAGCAACAATTCTATTGTTAAGGGTAATGTTTATGCTAATGGAAATATTAGCGGAAACAATGGCGCTCGGATTACCGGTTCAGCTTATGCTGCCAATTCAGCGAGTTTAAACACAAACCAATCCAACGAGTTGCCTCTTCCGCCCACTGAGAGTATTCAATTTGGGTCTAGTTACAATGCTCAAGATGTAGCGCAAAGTTTTATGGTTACGGAGACTGCGCCAATAAATAAAATTGCTGTCTATTTAAAAAAAGTAGGCACTCCAGGCAATTTAACTGTAAGGATTGTAAACAATAATGGTGATAAACCCGGAACAGCGACTTTGGCCCAAGGCACTATGTCGGCCTCTTTAGTGACTACTTCTTTTGGTTGGGTGGAAATACCTTTATCTTCAAACCCTGAACTGGTTCCGGGACAAGTTTATTGGTTGGTTTTAGATGGAGGAAACAACACTAGTAAATACTATATTATCGGAGCCAACAGTGATTATTCTAATGGGGTTGCTAAAATTGGTAACCAAAGCACTTCCGTTTGGAACAACACTTCGCCTTCGGGTCTTGATTTTTACTTTAAAATATTTTTAGGGGGGTTGACTGGCACCATTAACAAAGTTTTGATTGGTTCAGATGCTCACGCCCATACTGTTACTAACAGCACTGTTACCGCCAACCTTTATTGTCAAACAGGTAGCGGCAACAATAAATCTTGTAACACTTCTTTACCAGACCCTTCACCAGAAGCTTTTCCGATATCAGATGCTAATATTGCTGAATGGAAAAGTGCGGCCGAAAGCGGTGGGACCGTGGGCAGTCTTAATTTAAGTGGCACCTCCTCTTCTTTGGGTCCTAAAAAAATTAACGGCAATCTTAATGTCTCCAATGGTTATGTTTTAAATGTTACAGGCACGGTTTACGTGACCGGTGATATAAATATTTCAAATAACGCTACTGTAAAATTGTCTTCTTCGTATGGTTCAAATAGTGGAGTTGTTATAGCTGATGGGAATATTTATGTTTCCAACAATGCTGTTTTTGCAGGTTCAGGACAAACCGGTAGTTATATTTTACTTGTGAGCACCAACAACAGTAGTAATGCGATCAATGTTTACAACAACGCGGGCACTGTTATTCTTAACGCTCAAAAAGGCACTATTAATTTTGCTAACAATGCTGGCGCTAAATCAGCGGTAGCGAATCGCATCAATTTAAGTAACGGCGCTACTATTACTTACGAAAGCGGACTTATCAATGTTAATTTTTCCTCTGGTCCTTCCGGAGGTTACGATATCGTCAAGTGGAAAGAGGTTGAATAAATTGCTACAATGGTGTAATGAAAAAACGCAATTTGGTAGTGGCTAATTGGAAAATGAATCCAGAAACCTTAACTGAAGCTAAGGAAATTTTTAACCCACCAAGAAACTTTGCTAAAAATCTTAAAAATACCGATGTGGTGGTGTGCCCACCGTTTCCGTTTATTCAACCTCTTTCCAAATTAAAATTACCTAAAAATATATTTTTTGGCGCTCAAAATGTTTCTAGTGAAATTAAAGGTGCTTGGACTGGAGAAATTAGTGCTGAAATGTTGAAAGGTTTGGGAGTAAAGTTTGTTTTGGTGGGGCATTCCGAAAGACGAACACTGGGTGAAAGTGGTGAAATCTTTTCCAAAAAACTCCAAAGAGCTTTTGATGCTGGTCTAACTCCAATATTTTGCATCGGAGAAAAAGAAAGAAACAAAGACGGTCGTCATTTGGAAGTAATCAAAAATCAAATTAAAGAAGGTCTTTCTGGGCTACCTAAAAAACATTTGGTCGGCATTATGATTGCTTATGAGCCGGTTTGGGCAATAGGGAAGTCATATAAAGATGCTATGACTCCGACTGATATCCACGAAACAGTTTTGTTTATTAAAAAAATAATAAGCGAAAGTTTTGGTCGCGATATCGCGGGTGGTTGCAAAATTTTTTATGGCGCAGCCGTTGAAGCGGAAAATGTGGCTCTGATAGTGGAACAAGGTAATGTGGATGGACTTTTGGTTGGTCATGCTTCCCTTAAACCCGAAGAATTTTTAAAAATTTTAAAAGCAATTGATATTAAAAAATGAAATCAATTGAAGAAGCAGAAATAAAAGCGGGGACAAAAGTTTTAGTGAGAGTGGATTGGAATGTGCCAGTTGATGAAGCAGGTTTACCTACTGACAGTTCGCGCATAGAAGCTACGCTTTTAACTATTGAATATATAAAAAATAAAGGCGGTTTGCCGATAATAGCTAGTCATTTTGGGCGTGAAGGAGATTCTATTGAAACGGTTATAAATTTTGCCAAACAAAAATATTCAGTTTTAACTGCGGGGGTGGAATTTTTAGAAAATTTACGCATAGATAAAAGAGAAGAAAACAATGATGAAAGTTTTGCTAAAGATTTGGCAAGTAAGGCTGATATTTATGTAAATGAGGCTTTTTCTGTTTCTCACAGAGAGCACGCTTCTATTGTAGGTGTTCCAAAATTTTTGCCTGCTTTTGCTGGTTTTCATTTTATGAAAGAATTTCAAAATCTTTCCAAAGCTTTTAATCCTGAACGTCCTTTTCTTTTTATACTTGGTGGCGCCAAATTTGAAACCAAACTTCCTTTACTAGAAAAGTTTTTGGAACTTGCTGATGATGTGTTCATTGGGGGAGCTTTGGCTGTGAAAGCGTTGGAGATGTCAGATAAAAATGGTGTGCCTATTGCTGATAACCCTAAAGTAATTTTTCCAGAGGGAGACATTGTGGCGCCTGATATTAATCCAGAAACTTTAGCTATTATAAAAGAAAAAATTGATCAAGCTCAATTTATTCTTTGGAATGGACCTTTGGGTAATTATGAAAAAGGTTTTATTGCTGGAACCGTGGCTTTAGCCAGAATGCTTTCTGAAAGTTCTGCTAAAGTTGTGGTGGGCGGGGGAGATACATTGGCTGTTGTTAATAAAGATGTGCAAAAAGTTATTACTCAACACGGTTTTATCTCAACTGCTGGTGGTGCAATGCTTGATTTTTTGGCTAAAGGCACTTTGCCGGGAATTGAAGCGCTTCAAAACCAAATCAGTTTAGAATAATTCTGGCGCACCGAGTGCACCAGAATTATTCTAAATTAGCTGTTATTTTTTGGGCGTTTTCTTTAAAATCTTTTTTGTCACCAGAGACTTTGTTGTTTGGATAAACCCAAATGTGGGCGTGCTCAACCTCATCACCAACAATTTTAGACAATATCCAATCGGTATTAAAAGCTTTCCTTTGGGCTTTGGCAATTTTTCGAGCAACTTCAAAATATTCACCGACGTTTGGTACATCCCAAACCCACCTGTGATGCTCTTTAGGAATAATTTGGCAATGGCCGGGAGATTGAGGGTTGATGTCAAGAAAAGCCAAAAAATTGTCGTTTTCGTAAACAATATGAGATGGCACCTCTTTTTTTATGATTTTACAAAAAATACAATTTTCCATAACCTAATTATAACACGTTTTTTCTTTCTTTTTTAATGTCAGAGGGGGCTAGGAGTGTTATTATTTTTCTATGGCTAAAAAATATTCTGTAAAACCTAAAATTACTGATGATTTAATTGAACAGTTACTTCACAATAGAGGTATTGAAACTCCAGAAGAAAAAGAGGCCTTTTTAAACCCTGATTTTGAAAAGCATTCTTGGGATCCGTTTTTGTTGTCTGATATGAAAAAAGCGGTTAATAGGATTTTGCAAGCAATAGACAAAAAAGAGCACATTGGGGTTTGGGGTGATTATGATGTTGATGGAGTTTCTGGGGTGGCTTTGTTTTATGATTTTTTTAAAAAAATCAATTTTGATAATTTTGTTTATTATATTCCTAGCAGACAAGAAGAGGGTTACGGTTTAAATCAAGACGGATTAGATGAATTAGCTAAAGAAAAAGTAAGTCTCCTTATAACAGTTGATTGTGGAATTAGAGATTTTAAAAATGTTGAATACGCCAAAAGTTTGGGTATGGAAGTGATAATCACTGACCACCACGAACCATCTTCCTCAATTGATGCGATCAGCGAAGAATTACCTAAAGCTTTTGCGGTAATAAATCCAAAAAGAGCAGATTCTCAATATCCTGAAAAAATACTTTGTGGCACTGGTGTGGTTTGGAAAATAATTCAAGCTATTTTACAAACTAGAAGAGATTTGATTTCAGAAGGTCAAGAAAAATGGTTCCTGGACTTAGTTGGGCTAGCCACTTTGGCAGATATGGTGCCTCTTACCGGAGAAAATCGTATGCTCGCTTTTTTTGGTTTGAAAGTTATACAACGTAGTAGACGTTTGGGTTTGCTGAAACTTTTTTCAATGTTGAGAATGGATAGAGAAAATTTAAACGAGGATGATGTCTCTTTTATGATCGCTCCGCGTCTTAATGCCGCTTCACGTATGGGTCATCCTGTTGAAGCCCTCAATCTTTTGATTGCTGACAACGAAGTGGATGCTGACACTTACGCTAAACACTTAAGCAGTATCAACGATGATAGAAAAATTTTGGTTGCTAATATTGTTAAAGAAGCCAAGAAAAAAGTTAGAGAGAAATTTAACAATGGGGGAGAGAAGCCTGTTATTGTGATCGGTAACCCTGAATGGCACCCGTCTATTTTAGGATTGGTTGCGAACTCTATTGTAGAGGAATATGAACGACCGGTTTTTCTTTGGGGTAGAAACGGAGGAGATGAAGAAAGGTTGCTCAAAGGTTCGTGTCGTTCAGATGGAGCAACTGATTTAGTGGCTGTGATGGAGAGGAGGCGAGAAGTTTTTATTGAGTTTGGTGGTCATAAAATGTCCGGAGGATTTTCGGTTAGTTTTGAAAAAATTCATACCCTTGAAGAGGTGTTAATAGAATCATTTTTGTCTCTGAAAGAAGAATTAAAAATTGATAACGAAAATGAAATTTTGGTTGACGCCGAACTTGGTTTGGAAAATGTTTCTCCAAAATTTGTTTCGGAAATTTTAAAACTGGCGCCGTTTGGGGTGTCTAACGAAAAACCCATTTTTATTTTCCGTGACGTTATCCCAGAAAAAATAAATCGTTTTGGAAAAAACAAAGAGCACCTCTCCATAAATTTTCGCGACGGCAGTAGAAGTGTCAGAGCGATATCTTTTTTCACTTCGCCAGACCAATTTGGTGATCTGCTTAAAGAGGGGATTAAAACCAATTTGGTCGCTAATATTGAAAAATCTTTTTATGGTGGACGCTCTGAGATTCGTTTGAGGATTGTAGATTTTTTTTAACATTAAATATAAAATGTTTTTATGATTACAATTTATACAGACGGTTCATCGCGTGGCAATCCGGGTCCGGGAGGATATGGAGCTATTATTTTTGATGAGGAGCAAGTTAGAGAAATTGGCGGTCGGGAAGATAGAACCACAAATAACAGAATGGAAATGATGGCCACAATAGTGGCGTTAGAAAATGTTCCAGCAAATTCTGATGTGGAAATTTACGCGGACTCAGAATATGTGATTAAAGGCATCACTAGTTGGATAAAAAATTGGCAAATAAATAATTGGCGCACCAAAGACAGGAAAGAAGTTTTGAATAGAGATTTGTGGGAAAAACTTTTGGCAGTTACTAAAGATAAAAATGTTGAATGGAAAAAAGTAGCAGGTCATTCTGGTCACAGTTTAAATGATAGATGTGATGAAATAGCTACTGGATTTGCTGATAATATAGAAGTGAATCTTTTTAAGGGCTCAAAACAAGAATATAATATGTTTCACCAATGATTTATTGGCTCGTTGTTTCATTTGTTCTTGGAATTATATTTGAACAAGTTTTTAATTTTGGTTGGAACTTTGCTTTATTGTCAGTTACAGTTTTCTTTTTCATCTTTTTAATTTTACGTTCAGAAAAAGGACGTCTCTGGTTTTTGTGTTCAATCTTTTTTGCCATTGGAATTTTGAGAATGAGTTTTGTTGATACTTCTTTTGATAAAAATTTATTAAAACTAGTTGGCGAAAAAATTTATTTTGAAGCTACCATCACAGAGGAACCAGATGTGAGAGACAGCTCGGTGCGTTACATTGTTGAACCAGATTTTTCTTCAGAATATATTTCTGGATGCACGAACGTTTCCGCGCTCAAAAATTCTTCGTGCTCTGCTCAGTCAATCTCACAAGACGTGCAAAAATTTGTTCCAGAAAAAAATCGCGTGTTGCTGATTGCTGACCCCTACCCTAAGCTTCGGTATGGAGATCGGGTCTCAGTTTCAGGTAAATTAGATTTACCAAAAAATTTTCAAAGTGATAGTGGTTTGGAATTTGATTACATTTCGTTTCTTGCTAAAGATAACATTTATTTTTTAATGTATCGTCCCGAAATAAATCTAGTTTCATCTAGCTCAGCAAGATTGCACACCACAGAAAAAATAGTTTCGGTTCTTTATTCATTAAAAAATATTTTTATAGAAAAAATAGGAGATGTGGTGCCCGAACCCAACTCTTCTTTTTTGGCGGGTGTGATTTTTGGCGCTAAGCAAAGTTTGGGACAGGAGTTGCTTGATGATTTTAAAAAAGTCGGACTTATACATATTGTGGTGCTCTCGGGATACAACATTACTATCATTGCGACGGGCATTTTTTATGCGCTATCTTATTTTGGCAAGAGAAATTTGAGTTTTGTTTTAAGTGTAATTTTTATGTTTTTGTTTGCGCTTATGGTTGGCTTTGGAGCAACAGTGATGCGCGCTTGCATTATGGCAACTTTAGCAATCTTGGCTAGGTTTTTAGGTCGGCCAGCTGACGCTTTGCGTTGGCTTTTTATTGCTGGTTTTTTAATGCTTCTTTGGAAACCGATGAATCTTTTTTATGATCCTTCTTTCCAACTTTCTTTTATGGCAACTCTAGGTTTGATTTTATTTTCACAACCTATTTTTTCTTTTATTACTAATAGCAAAATTTCAAAATACATTCCTATTAAATATGGTGTTCGTGAAATAGTTTCTTCCACTCTAGCTGTTCAAGTTTTTGTCTTACCTCTTCTTATTAAAATGTCTGGTTTTGTTTCAATAGTCTCTCTTTTAATCAACCCCTTGGTTTTGCCGTTTATACCTTGGGTTATGGCCCTCGGCGCTCTTACTGGTTTGCTGGGTTTGCTTCCTTTTGTGGGTGGATTTTTATCTTGGCCTATTGGCGCTCTGGCATATTTACTTACTCAGTTTGTAATAATTGTAACGAAGTTTTTTGCAAACGTTCCATTCGCCACTTTGCAAATAGGAAATATTTCTGTTTTTGCAATTTTGGTCTGTTATCTTTTTTACGGATTTATTTATTGGAAACTGAAAAAAGGCGACTTGTTTCTTTATCAACCTTTGTCTTAAGTTTGAGGTATTATATTTATAATGAAGTCTTCTAAACTCAAATTAATTACGCTTGGGATTTTATTTTTTGGTGCTGTTTTTTCTGTTTATGTTTTTTGGTGTGAGGAAAATAATGGAATCTTGAAAGTGACTTTTCTTGATGTTGGTCAAGGTGATGCGATATTTATTGAATCACCTAGCGGTAATCAGATTCTTATTGACGCTGGTCCAGATAAAAAAATATTACGAGAATTATCAAAGGTGATGCCTTTTTATGATCGTTCCATTAATGTAGTATTGGCTACTCACGCCGATCAAGATCATATTGGCGGACTGCCAGAAGTTTTAAAAAATTACAAAGTAAATATTTTTATGGAATCTGGTGTTCCCGGAGAATCTTCTACTTATAAAGAATTGGAAAAATTAGTCAATGATGGAGAAACGGAAAAAAACGTTAAAAAAATATTAGCGAGAAGAAATATGATTGTAGATTTGGGAGATGGGGCGGTTTTACAAATTCTTTTTCCTGATAGAGACCCGACTGGTATGGAAACCAACACAGCGTCTGTGGTAACAAAATTAGTTTATGGAGAAAATGAATTTTTACTCACCGGAGATTCGCCAATCGCGATTGAAAACTATTTAGTTTCTGTAAGTGATCTTTCAAGTAATGTTTTGAAAGTTGGTCATCATGGCTCTAAGACTTCTACGGGGCAAACTTTTGTCTCGGCTGTTTCTCCGGAGTATGCTGTTATTTCTGTTGGCGAAGATAATAGATACAATCACCCCAATCAAGCAACTTTAGATACTTTAACTAATTTTGGTGCTGAAGTTTTACGAACCGATAAATCGGGACGTATTATGTTTAAAAGTGATGGACTTAATTTAAGCGTAAAAACCACCAAATAGCTTTTAATATTATTGCTTGACAAAAAATATCAGTTGGTGTATAATTAGGGGTAGGTAGTAGTTTTTATCTTAAATAAGAAAGGAGGGTATTTTATTGGATTGGTAAACAAACCGGCATCGCCGGGGTGAGCTCAGCAGAACATCGCTGAGCTCTTTTTTATTCTAAAAATTCCAAAATAATTTAAGAAAATTATTTTGGGGTTTTGTGGCTTAGGTTTTTAAATTATACCAGCGTCTTTGAGGGTGGCATAAGCACCTTTCTTTTGGATGGTTTTGATAGCTTTAGCAGAAAGAGTGAGAGTGAAAGATTTATTTAATTCAGGCACAAAAATTTTCTTTTTTTGGAGATTGGCAAACTTCCTTGATTTACCACAAGGGTTGAATTGAGTAGCACGGGTCCTGTTTGAATAGGATCCGCCTATTTTTGATGATTTACCTGTGACTGCGCATACTTTAGCCATAATGAGAAATATGCTAACATATCGTTATATTGAAAGTCAAATCTTAAACTTTTAGATCTAAAATTATGGAATTTGTTATCATGATATTTATTCTCATAATGTCTGTGGTTGTTCACGAAGTGGCTCACGGTTATGCGGCTTTAGCTTTAGGTGATCCGACCGCCAAATACGCAGGCAGATTAACTTTAAATCCTCTTAAGCATTTAGATTTTGTCGGTTCGTTTTTGGTGCCATTCATTAGTTATCAAATTGGTGGTTTTATAGTAGGTTGGGCAAAACCAGTGCCTTTTAATCCTTACAATCTTAGAAATCAAAAATGGGGTGAAGCAATAGTAGCTATATCTGGGCCGCTTTCTAACTTAATTTTAGCGTTAATATTTGGATTGGCTATAAGAATAACATCTGATTATTGGTGGGATTCGGCTATTTATCAAAGTTTTTTTGGTATGGCGGGATTTGTGGTTTTGATAAATATCACTTTGGCAATTTTTAATCTTATACCTATCCCACCACTTGATGGTTCCAAAATACTTTTTACGTTTTTGCCTTATAATAAATGGCAAGCTTTGCGTGAATTTTTTGAAAAATACGGATTAATTTTAGTTTTTTTCTTAGTCTTTTTCTTTTGGAGGTTTGTTATTCAAATAGTGGTATTTTTATTTAGAATTTTTGTTGGGGGTTAAATATGTCTAATAAGAAAAGCACGTTTATAGGAGAACATTTGATCATTGCCGGAGCTTCTTTGTTTATTTTGCTTGGGCTTCTTTATCTTTCATCTTTATTTATGGAAGATTTTTCCACAGACTCCATTACCATTTTTGGGACTGAGTTTTTGATTGCTGATATTCAACCTCATATAATTCAAATACTTTTTATTGTCGTTAGTGTCTTAGTTTCATATTTAATATACCTTTTGCTTTCTTTGCGCACTCGCGCCGAACTTACAGCCGCAATTGCCACGAGATCATTATCTAATTCTCTGGCCCACTTTGAAAAACTCTACGAAGAAGCACCAGTTCCTTATGTTATTTTGAATGAAAAAGGAGAAATTATTAAACCCAACAAAGCCACTTTACGTTTTTTTGGTGTGGTTTTAGAGGAGATAGAGGGCAAAAATCTTTTCTCTCTTTGTTTTGAAGAAGATCAAGAAAAAGCGGAAAAATTATTTAGATATTACAAATCTAATCTACCGATAAACAGTGAAGAAATTAGGTTGATTACAAAAAAAGGGGCTGTTAAGTGGGTGCTTTTGTCTGTTTTTGGCGAAACGAGTTTTAATAATTTAAAAAAAGCGAGACTAGGTGTCATTTTTGATATCACAGAACGTAAACAACTTGATCAAGCTAAAACCGAATTCGTTTCTTTAGCTTCACACCAATTACGCACCCCTGTTTCTACTATTAGGTGGTATACCGATATGCTTTTATCTAATAGTTTTGGAGAACTTTCTGGCGAACAAAAGGAGTATGTGGAGACTATTCACAAAGTAAATCAAGGTATGATAGAGCTCATAGACACTTTACTTAATGTTTCTAGGATTGAGATGGGTTCTTTGAAGATTGATTTGAAGCCCACCAACGTTTCAGATTTGGTGGAAAGTGTTTTGGTAGAACTATCTTCACAAATAGAAGAAAAAAATATAAATATAGAAAAAAATTACGGAGGCAATCTTGAAAATATAGAAAGCGATCCTAAGCTTTTACGCATAGTGATACAAAATCTTATTTCTAACGCCGTTAAATACACTCAGCCAAACGGTACGGTCAGCATAACCCTCAAAGATTCTTTTAAAGAAAAAGCGATTGTGGTGACAGACACAGGTGTTGGTATTCCAGAAAAAGATCAAGAAAAAATATTTACCAAACTCTTTAGAGCTGGCAATGTTGACGTTTTATCTAGCAGTCAAGGTACCGGACTCGGTTTGTATTTGGTAAAATCAATAATGGAAACCATGGGTGGTAGCATTTCTTTTGTTTCTGAAGAAAATAAAGGTAGCACTTTTACCATCACAATTTAAAAATTTATTAATAAATAAAAATTATGGAAGAAGAACAAAACAAAAAGAAAGTACTTGTCGTAGACGACGATGACAATTTAAGAAGGGTTTTAACAGATAAACTTAAAGCTTCAGGTTTTGAAGTTATTAACGCTTCAAACGGGGAAGAAGGTTTAGAGAAAGCTTTGGCGCATCATCCAGATATAATATTACTTGATGTTATGATGCCAATAATGAATGGTCAAGTAATGCTTAGCAAACTTAGAGAAGATGAGTGGGGTGAAAAAGCTAAAGTGATTATGCTTTCAGTGATTGAAGATTCTGAAGTTATTGCTCAAGCGGTAGTTGATCGCAGTTTAGCTTATTTTATAAAGACAGACCAAAGTATGGATGATATAGTTAAACGGGTTAAAGCTATGCTGGAGGATTAGTTTGAAAAAACACCAAGCATTTGCATTTTTTATCAGAATGTATTAAATTGGTGTTTCAGCCGGTTAGGCTGATTTTTATGCCAACGATAAACCAATTAAAAAGAAAGAAAAGAAAAACTCTCCGCTCAAAATCTAAAGCGGTGGCTTTAGCTCGTGGTTTTAATACTAATAAAAATAAGCCTGTTTTTTATGCTTCACCGTTTAAGAGAGGGGTTTGTGCTAAGGTGACTACCAAGACACCAAGAAAACCTAACTCCGCTATCAGAAAGATTGCTAGAGTTCGTTTGACCAATGGTATGGAAGTTACAGCTTACATTCCAGGTATCGGGCACAATTTGCAAGAACACTCAGTTGTTATGCTTAGAGGTGGTAGAGTTAAAGATATTGGTGTTAGATACACTATTGTTAGAGGTCGCTTGGATGCAGGAGGAGTAGAAAAAAGAAGAACTTCACGATCGGTTTATGGTGTTAAAAAACCTAAAGATTCAAAATAATATATGAGAAGAGCGGTAAAAAACAGAAATATAACTAAACCAGACATCAAATTTAATTCTCAAAAAGTTGAGAAGTTCATAAATTATGTAATGGAAAGAGGAAAGAAGAACACGGCTAGAAGTATAGTTTACAAGGCTTTTGATCTTGTTAAAGATCAAGCTAAAGTAGAAGATCCGATGGAGGTTTTTGATACTGCTCTCAAAAACGCTGGACCAACTATGGAAGTGCGCTCTCGTCGTGTTGGTGGCGCTAACTATCAAGTGCCTAGAGAAGTGAGGCCAGAAAGAAGAACTTATCTTGCTATGAATTGGATTATTGATGCCGCAAAAGCTAGAAAAGGCAAACCAATGGCTGAAAAGCTTTCTGAAGAAATTATTGCTGCTAGTAAAAACGAAGGGGAAGCTATCAAAAAGCGTGAAAATGTTCACAAGATGGCTGAATCTAACAAAGCTTTTGCTCACTTTGCGTGGTAAAAACTCTTAAAAATAGCGTGTAGTTTATTCTGTTTTTCTGGTATAGACTTCAAAAGCGCTATATTTTAAGCATTGTAAGTCAACAGGATGAATATCTGAACTGGTTGAAATAAAAGCGCCTCGGTCAGAAAGAACTCTGCTGATTTCTTTTGCTACATTTCTTAAATATTCTTTGTTTACAATAATATCTTCTGAAATTCCTCCAGCAAAAACACTGACTGATTTATTTGGCAATCTTTTCAAAAAAGAAAGCATATCTTCTGGCACGATAGTGTAGGGCAACAAGGTTTCGTCGGCCCTTTCTTTGGTGCGAAAATAAGTCAAAATGTCTTTTAGATCGTCAAAATATATGGGTTCTACTGCTACATAAGATTCTGCTTTGCCTAATTCGGCGATTCTGTAACCGTCTGTGTTTTTACCAGCCCCTAAATCAATTACAATCTCGCCATCAAATCTTTTTAGAGCTTCTTTGGCTTGCGTGTATAGTTCTTTTTCTTTTATATCACCCAAACCTTCTTTGAAGTCTCTATAAACAAACTTACCAAAACTGGTAGCGTAATTACTACCAATGAAAGCATAATTCAAATCTCGGCCTTTTCCGAATAAGTGTTGCTTAGTTTTTTCTTGCACCCTGTTTTGTGATTGAGTGTCCTCAGCAATTTCTGCTATGTTAAGCAAACCTTCTTGGTTTATGTTGGGAATGAGGTCTTCAACTCTAGAAATGTCTAAACTCATACCTTATTTATATCATTTTGTAAAACAAAAAGCTAACCAGTATAAACCAATTGTTTTTGCAATTATTTTCTATATAGTGTATATTTTTTCTAAGTCCCTAAGGGTTTTTTTATTATCAATTATTTATTATTTATGAACCGCGATTATCCATTAGAAAGAGTTAGAAACTTTGGCATTATTGCTCACATTGATGCTGGGAAAACTACAACTTCCGAGCGCATTTTGTTCTATACTGGTTCTCAACACAAAGTTGGGGAAGTGCATGAAGGTGAAACTACAACTGACTGGATGGAACAAGAAAGAGAGCGCGGTATTACTATTACTGCTGCCGCTATTACTTGTTTTTGGTGTCCAACTTATTTGTCTCAGGAGGAAAGAACAAAACTGGAAAATAAATGTCGTTTTAATGTTATTGACACTCCAGGACACATTGACTTTACTGTAGAAGTTATTAGATCAATGCGTGTTTTGGATGGCGCGGTTATTGTTTTTGATGGTGTGGCTGGGGTAGAACCTCAATCTGAGACTAACTGGCGTTATGCTGAAGATGAAAAAGTGCCTAGACTTTGTTTTATTAATAAACTGGACCGAACTGGAGCTAATTTTGAAAGATCCTATCAATCCATATTGGATCGTTTGACTAAAAAAGCTATTAGAATGCAAATTCCAATCGGTGAAGAAGATCAGCATGAGGGTGTTGTGGATTTGCTTACTATGAAAGCTTTCAAATTTGAAGGTCAACTTGGTAGTAACATTGTAGAAGTTCCTATTCCCGAAAACCTTAAAGCTGATGCCGAAAAATATCACGCTGAACTTATTGAAAGAATTGTAGAAAACGATGAAACTGCTATGAATAAATATTTGGGTGGAGAAGAAATTCCTGTTGCAGAGCTTAAAAAGATTTTAAGAAAAGCTGTTATTGCCAACCAAGTTTTCCCAGTGTTTACGGGTTCTGCTTTGAAAAACAAGGGTATCCAATTAATATTGGATGCGGTGGTAGATTACCTCCCTTCTCCTTTGGATATTCCTCCAGTTAAAGGCACCGATCCAGAAACAGGTGAAGAAATAGAGAGAAAAGCTTCTGACGAAGAACCTTTTGCCGCTTTAGCTTTTAAATTGCAAACCGATCCGTTTGTTGGACAACTCACTTTCTTCCGTGTTTATTCGGGCACTATTGAAGCGGGTTCTTATATCTACAATGCTTCAACTGGTGAAAAAGAAAGACTGGGTCGCATTGTGCGCCTTCAGGCCGATAAAAGAGAAGAAGTAAAGAAGGTTTTTGCTGGTGAAATTGCGGCGGCTGTTGGTCTTAAAAGCGCTAAAACTTCTCACACTTTTTGTGATGAAAACCACCCAATTATTTTGGAATCCATTAAATCTCCGGAACCGGTTATTTCTCTTCGTATAGAACCAAAAACTAAAGCGGACCAAGAAAAAATGGGTATGGCTCTGCACCGTTTAGCCGATGAAGATTCCACTTTTAGAATTACTTCTGATCAAGAAACTGGCGAAACTGTTATTTCAGGTATGGGGGAACTTCACTTGGAAGTTTTAGTTGATCGTTTGAAACGAGAATTTAACGTAGAAGCCAATGTGGGCGCTCCTCAGGTGGCTTATAAAGAAACTATTACCGGTTCTGCTGAAGCCGAAAGCAAATATATCAAACAAACAGGAGGTAAGGGTCAATACGGTCACGTTAAAATTACTTTGAAACCTTTAGAGCCAGAAAAAGAGGGAGTTAAAAGACCAAAAAATGTTCATCGTGATGACATTTTTGAATTCATTGATTCCATTAAAGGCGGTATTATTCCTCAAGAATTTATTCCGGCCGTTGAAAAAGGTGTCAGGGAAGCTATGGAAAGAGGTATTGTTGCCGGCTACAAAATGGTTAATATTTCTTGCGAACTGACATTCGGTTCTTATCACGACGTGGACTCATCGGAAATTGCTTACAAAATTGCTGCTTCTCAAGCTTTTCAAGAGGCTGCCAAGAAAGCCAAACCTGTTATTCTTGAACCAATTATGAAAGTTGAAGTATCTATACCTGAGAAGTTTATGGGTGATATTACTGGTCATCTTTCTTCTAAGAGAGGTATTGTTGAAGGAGTGGATGATAGGGTGGGACTCAAAGTGGTTCGCGCTAAAGTGCCTCTTTCAGAACTTTTTGGTTACGTTACTACTTTGCGCTCTATGACTGAAGGTCGCGGTAATGCCAATATTGAGTTTGATCATTATGCTATTGTTCCTCCTAATGTGGCCACCACGATTGTTGAAGCCAGAAAATAATTACAACCTTAAAAATCAATACAAAAACGCCCCAGATTTTGTTTGGGGTGTTTTTTGTTATGCATTTTGAAATTATTATGATACATTTTAATTATTATTATAATTGCGAGACGTCAGATTTGAATATTTTTGAGCCTAATTTGGTTTGGGCGTAAAAACATTCAAAACTCTCTCGCACAAAATAAATGACATCTAAAAAATTTGAAATTGAAATTGGTGGTGAGAAAATGGTAGCCGAATTTAATGATTTAGCAGAAAATGCTCATGGTTCGGTAATTTTGCGATGCGGTGACACGGTGGTGCTTGCCACCGCGGTGATTTCTAAAAACGAAAAAGATTCTAACTTTTTCCCTTTAACTGTTGAATACGAAGAGAGGTTTTATGCTACCGGTCAAATCTTAGGTTCTCGTTTTATAAGAAGAGAAGGTAGACCTTCTGATGAAGCCATTCTCTCGGGCAGAATTGTAGACAGAACCATTCGTCCACTTTTTGATCAGACTATACGCAATGAAGTCCAAGTGATAGTTACTGTGCTTTCGCTTGATAAATATGATCCAGATGTTTTGGGGGTTATTGCCTCTTCTTTAGCTTTAGGTATTTCTAAAATACCTTGGAACGGTCCAGTTTCAGCAGTAAGAATTGGCAAACTTAAAGGAAAAAATGAATTTTTAATCAATCCTTCTTATGAAGCTAGAAATCTTTTAACTCCTGAAAAAAATACTAATGAGGAATATGAATTAGACCTTCTTGCTTGCGGTAAAGATGGTGTGATAAATATGATTGAAGTGGCTTCCAATGAAGTTTCTGAGGAAGTTTTGATGAAGGCGCTTGATAAAGCTAAAGAAGAAATTGAAAAAATCCAAAAATTTCAAGAAACTATCATTAAAGAATTGGGAGTCGCCAAAATGGAAGTTAAAAAAGTGGAAATACCTACTGATTTGAAAGAAGCTTTTGAAAAAGTGGTAGTTACAAAAATTGATACGATTGTGGGTGAAGCTGGTAAAGACAAGATTTATGCGTTAGAAGAAGAATGGTTACAGTATTTAAATGAAAATATGCCAGAAGCTGATCAAAAGTTGGCCAAAGTGCTTTTTGATGAAGCGATAAATGATTTTATTCACAAAAAAGCCATTGAGGATGGTGTAAGGTTTGATGGCCGAGGTTTTGATGAATTGCGTCCACTTTATGCCAAAGCCGGAGGCGTTTCTTCTGTTCTTCATGGTTCGGGTATTTTCTATCGTGGTGGAACTCATATTTTTTCTGCTCTGACTCTTGGTGGCCCAAGTGATTCTCAAGTGATAAATGGTATGGAATCTCAGATTAATAAAAGATTTATGCATCATTATAATTTTCCACCATTTTCTTCTGGTGAAGTTGGTCGGGTGGGTGTGACTAACAGAAGAGCTACTGGTCATGGTGCTTTGGCAGAAAAAGCTTTGGTGCCTATTTTGCCAGACAAAGAAATTTTTCCTTATACTATTCGCATTGTTTCTGAAGCTCTGGCTTCAAACGGCTCTACTTCAATGGGTTCAGTTTGTGGTTCTACTTTAGCGCTTATGGATGCTGGAGTGCCGATCAAAAGGCCAGTAGCTGGTATTGCTTCAGGTCTTATGATGTCTGGTGATAAATATAAAGTTCTCACTGATATTCAAGGTCCAGAAGATGAACATGGCGATATGGATTTTAAAGTGGCGGGCACCAGAGAAGGTGTAACAGCCGTGCAAATGGATGTGAAAGTAAACGGTATTCCTTTACCTATTCTTAAAGAAGCCTTTGAAAAAGCCAAATTAGCACGAATAAAAATTTTGGATGTGATTGAAGCTGAAATTAAGGAACCAAGAAAAGAAATATCACCAAGAGCTCCAAGAATTATTTCTATGAAAATACGTCCAGATCAAATTGGAATGGTTATTGGTGGAGGTGGTAAAGTTATCAATGAAATTAAAGATAACACTGGAGTAGAAATTAATATTGAAGAAGATGGCACAATTTATATTACTGGTGAAGCGGAGGGTGCCAAAAAAGCCCAAGCGATTATTGAAAGCATTGTTAGAGAGTTTAAGGTGGGGGATAGAACTACGGGGGTTGTGACGAGAGTGGCTGATTTTGGAGTGATTGTAGAACTTGGACCGAAAACTGATGGTATGGTGCACATTTCAGAAATGGCTAATTTCCGAATAGATAAAGTAGAAAATTATATAAAAGTAGGTATGAGTGTGCCGATACTTATTAAGGGTCTTGATGATAAGGGTCGTCTCAAACTTTCTATTAAAGATGCTGATCCTAACTTTATTCAGAAAAAATAGATTACTTCATTATTTTTTAGTGTATAATTAGATTGAATTATTGTTTAATCTAATGAGTGAAGAAAACACAAAAAACAATTCTAATAACTTTAAAAAAGTTGTAGAGAATTTACACAACAAAACTAAACTTCCTGCTCTACGCACCTATCAAGGTGATATGGCTGAATTCATAAAAGAGAAAAACGAATCAGTTTTTTCTATTGCCGCTAAAGAAAAACTTAGAAAAGAAAATGAAGAAAAAGCAGAAAAAGAAAGATTGAAAAAATTACAAGAAGAAACCGAAGCAGAGAAAAAACGAATAGAGGAGGAGAAAAAAAAGAAAAAAGAACAAAAAGCCAAAGAAAGAAAAGAGGTTGAGGAACACAAGATAGTTAAAGAAGTTAAGGAAGTCAAAGAGTCAGAAGTAATGTTTCCGCGACCAGAACCAAAATTACCGAAAAAGAACAATTTTAAGACTAATTTAGTGGTTGGCGCAGTCAGTTTGTTGCTTATCGCAGGTGGAGTTTTTATCTCTCTTTACGTTTTTAGGTATGTAAATACTGAACCTGTGGTTAGTGTGCCGATTGATACGGAAATTATTCCTTACAATGACACTATTACCTTGACCGGTGTAACTAAGGAATCTTTAGATGAAGAAATTGCCAGGTTGTCAGCTAAAAGCGGAGTGAGTTTGGTAAAAATCATAAATAGTGATGGTTTACCATTTGAAAAGTCAATGGACTTTTTTAACGCTATGAAAATTCCGGTGCCGAGAATTTTAGAAAGAACTTTGAGTGGTAAATATATGATAGGTATATTTTCTCAAAATGAAGAAATGTATCCTTTCATTTCATTATCTGTTAATGATTTTGGTAATGCTTTTTCTGCTATGTTAGATTGGGAAAAAACTATTACTCAAGATTTATCTTTTTTGACAAAACAAATTCAAAATACGGTTCCGGTTGATCCTACTTCTACTACAACTAACACTAATTCAAATCCAAATTCAAAATCAGATTCATTTGTTTGGCGAGATATAATTATCAAAAACAAAGATATTAGAGGCTTGGTTAATAAAAGAAATCAAGCTCAAATCGCCTATACTTTTTTGGATAAAAACACGGTTTTGATCTCTAACAATGTCTTTATTTTAGGTGATATTTCGGCTATTTATGTTTCTCGCTCAATTGTCAGATAAATGGGTTATGATACAATTAAATATATGAGAGAAGATATAGATATAAATTATTTTAAAGAAAAATTAGAAGAAGATTTGCTCCAAATTGAAAGAGAGTTGGATGATGTTGGTCGTAAAAATCCAGATAATGAATTAGATTGGGAAGCCGAACCAGCTGATATGGATGTAAGTAGAGCGGATCCAAACGAAGTGGCTGACAGTATTGAAGAATTTGAAGGCAACACAGCTGTTCTCAAAGAGCTTGAGATTAGATACAACGATATTAAAGATGCGCTTGATAGAATTGAAAAAGGAAATTATGGTATTTGTGAAGTGTCGGGTGAACCCATAGAAGAGGACAGATTGATCGCTAACCCAGCTGCTCGCACTTGCAAGAAACATATGAATCAATAGAATGAGTTACGCCAAAGTTCACAGTGCTCAAGCTAATCTTTTAAAACCTTATATTGTTGATGTTGAATCGGACCTTTCTAGAGGTCTGAATTCTTTTTCCATTGTTGGTTTGCCGGATAAAGCCGTTGAAGAAGCAAAAGACAGAATAAGCGCGGCTGTCAAAAATAGCGGTTTTGAATCTCCCAAAGCTAAGAATCATAAAATAATTATTTCTTTAGCGCCCGCTGAAGTTAAAAAAGAAGGTTCGGGTCTTGATGTTGCTATTGCACTTTCGTATTTGCTGGCCAGTGGGGATATTATTTTTGATGCTAAAGATAAAATATTTTTAGGAGAGCTTTCGCTTGACGGTTCTTTGCGTCCTGTTAAAGGTGCTCTAGCTTTTACCAGAAAAGCCAAAGAGGCGGGGTTTAAAGAAATTTTTTTGCCAATTCAAAATGCTCTAGAAGCTGCCTTAGTAGATGGTATGGTTATTTATGGAGCTGAAACTTTGAAAGAAATAATAAATCATCTCTCTGGTGATACTGATTTAAACCAAAGACTAAAATCATTTAAAAACGAAAAAGCTACTAATTGGCGAGCGCAAGAAATATCTTCCGATTTGGCTGATATCAAAGGTCAAGAAGCAGCAAAGAGAGCGCTTGAAATCGCAGCGGCTGGTGGTCACAACATTGCTCTTTATGGTCCACCGGGCACCGGTAAAAGTATGCTCGCTAAAGCAATGCCTGGCATATTACCACCTCTTTCGTTTGATGAAGTTTTAGAAGTGACGGAAATACATTCTATGACTGGCGCCTTAGGAGGCAATTTGGTGGCGGAAAGACCTTTTCGCAGCCCTCACCATACTGCTTCGCATGTAGCCATTATTGGCGGTGGTTCCAATCCTCGGCCGGGAGAAGTAACTTTAGCTCATAAAGGTGTCTTGTTTCTTGATGAATTTCCAGAATTTGAAAATAAAGCGATTGAATCTTTGCGCGAGCCACTTGAAGAAAGAGTGGTTTCGGTCTCTCGAGCTAAAGGCACAGTTAAATTCCCGGCGCATTTTATTTTAGTTGCCGCGATGAATCCTTGTCCTTGTGGTAATTTTGGTATAAAAGGGAAACCTTGCACTTGTAGTCCAATGCAGATTGAAAGATATAAAAGGAAAATTTCAGGACCTATTATTGATCGTATTGATATTTGGACCGAAGTTTCTAAAGTGGATCATGATAAACTGACTGAAAAAGCCGAAAAAAGCGAAAGCTTACCAGCAAGAGAAAGAATAATTAAAGCTCGTGGCATTCAAGCTAAAAGATTTCGTGATGTTGGGCGTAGAATTGCCACTAATTCTGAGATGAGCGCTCGTGATATTACTACAATTTTAAAAATTTCTGATGAGGTTAAAGAAATTTTAAACAGATCGGCTCGCACTTTAGATTTGTCCGCTAGGAGTTATCATAAAATTATTAAACTAGCTCGCACTATTGCTGATTTAGATTCCGCTTTTGAAATCTCTCCTTCCCATATTCTTGAAGCTATATCTTATCGTCCTAAACAAAAATAATATGAAAAAAATTTACACAATAATACTGCTTTTGATTCTGATACTGCTAGCCGGGTTAGTTTTTCCGTGGCGCCAAGAAAGTCAAGAGGGGGGTAAAATTGAAAATCAAAAAGAAAGCAAAAAAGTTATAAAAAAAGATGACAAGGAGGCTAAAATTTTGTTTGTGGGAGATATGATGTTTGATAGATACATAAGACAAGTGGGGAACAACAAAGGCGAGGATTTTGTTTTTTCTTGCATTGGAGATTTTTTGCGCGATTCCGATCTGGTAGTGGGTAATTTGGAAGGTCCAATTACTGAAAATGCTTCAATTAGTATGTTTACAACCCCGGGAGGAGAAGGTAATTATACTTTCACTTTTCCTACCAATACAGCCAAATTATTAGCGAAGAATAATATAAGGCTGGTAAGTTTGGGCAATAACCACATTTATAATTTTGGTGAGGCGGGGGTTGCTTCAACTAAAAGATATTTGACAGAAGCGGGCGTTGATTATTTTGGTTTGCCGGCCAACAGAGAAAGTTTAGTCAGTCAAATTGAGATAAAGGGTAATAAAATTTCTTTTATAAACTATAACGAGTTTGGAAACATTGCCGTAAACGATGTAGTGCAAAAAATAGAAGAAGAAAAACAAAAAGACCGAATAATAATAGTTTATACTCACTGGGGAGATGAATATGTGGCTCCACCACAAAGAGTTAAAAATATTGCTAAAAAATTTGCCGACAATGGAGCCGATTTTATTATTGGTTCACATCCGCACGTAATTTTAGAAAGTGAAAATATTAATGGTGCGCCAGTTTATTATTCTCTAGGTAACTTTATTTTTGATCAATATTTTAATGAAGAGGTTTCTACTGGTTTGGTTTTGGAGCTGAATATAAAAAATGGAAAAATTAAAACTTTTGAACACAAAGTTTTAATTTCTCGTGATGGCAGAACCTGCTTAGCGGATTAATTTAAAATTATTTTGGTGGAGAAGGGGGCATTGAAGCCCCATGCAAACAAGTTTTGATAATGCTTCTACGTGATTTAGTTAATTTTATCCACCTAGGTGGAGTTCAATGTTTATTCTATAAAATTAACAAAATAAACAAACATCTAGTTTCTTGATTTCAAAAATAAAACGAAACAATTTTTATTTTCTAAGTCCGAAGTTATTACAATTCCTTTCCTGAACAGACTTGAGGAGGGAACCGTCGCTTAGGCGAGAGTCTTGAAATTAAGCTCTAACGTAAGCGAAAGCAAAATCATTGACTCCAAAATATGGAGAAACAACTGACTTAGCTTTTGCAACTATATTTTTTGCATTTGTGTTTCGGAAACTTTTTTAGAGTTTTTCCAGCTCTATCACGCACATTGTCAAAGAATCTTATTTGTCTAAACCTTTCATCCCCGCCAAATTTATTTGTTAGCTGTGAAAAAGAAACAGGCAAACTTGGCGCGGACGATGTTTATTTTAAATTTCTGCGGAGTTCTCTTTCGGTATCTCTCTTTTTGATAGTTTCGCGCTTATCAAATTGTTTTTTACCGCGAACTACCGCAATCTCTAATTTAACCTTCCTACCCTTATTATACACCGAAATAGGCACAATTGTCAACCCCTTTTGGCTCTCCATTTTAGTCAATTCGGCTATTTCTTTTTTAGTGATTAATAACCTGCGGTTTCGCAAAGAGTCGTATTCTTTTGGGGTATTTGCTGGTTGATAGGGTGGAATATGCATATTTATAACAAAAGCTTCGCCTCCACGCAGAGTGACATAACTACCCTCTAGAGAACCTTGGCCTTTTTTGAGGGATTTTACTTCAAAACCAAACAATTCAATACCAGCCTCTATTTTTTCTAGAATTTCATAATTAAAAAATATTTTTTTGTTTTGTATTAACGCCATTATGCAACTTGTTTAGTTTCGTAATTTTAGCATTTTTATGATATTATTGCCTTATAATTTATAACCAAGATGACAAAAACTAACAAAAAAGACAAGAACAAGAAAAAACCTGCCGGTAAGATGCCTCCTAATATCAAAGGTTCTTTTTTGGGTAATTTTATAGCTAGTGTATTAATTTTATTCTTAACTATTTCTATTTATTCTTATCTTGGTGGTAGTAGGGTAAACGAAAAAATAAGTATTTCTGAATTAGCAAAGGCAGTAGAATTTGGAGATGTTAAGTCCATTACTGTTAAAAGCGGTTCCATTGAAGCGGTTTTTGTTGATGATACAACCAAAATTTCTACCAAAGAAGAAACTTCTGGTATAGAAGAAGTTTTGTCAGCTTATGGAGTTACCACCGAACAGTTAAGTAAAGTTGATATAAGTGTTGACCGAGAAGGGGGTTTTCTTTATTGGCTTATCAGTCTTTCGCCAATACTTTTCCCAATACTTTTTATTGTAGTTTTTCTTTGGATTATGACTCGTCAAGTAAAAGGTGCTGGTATGCAAGCATTTTCTTTTGGGCAATCTAGAGCGCGATTGACGGCGCCGGATGATCAAAAACAAAGAGTTACTTTCAAAGATGTGGCGGGTTGTAAAGAAGCTAAAGAAGAGCTTTCTGAAATTGTAGATTTTCTTAAAAATCCAAAGAAGTTTTTTGAAGTTGGAGCCAGGATTCCCAAAGGGATTTTACTTATGGGCGCCCCAGGCACCGGTAAAACTCTTTTAGCTAGGGCAGTTGCCGGAGAAGCGGGTGTGGCTTTCTTTTCAATTTCTGGTTCAGAATTCGTAGAAATGTTTGTTGGAGTCGGAGCTTCTCGGGTGCGTGATTTGTTCCAAACAGCTAAAAAAGCAGCTCCAGCTATTATCTTTATGGATGAGATTGATGCGGTTGGTAGAGTGAGAGGTGGTGGTCTAGGTGGTGGCAATGATGAAAGAGAACAAACCTTAAACCAAATTTTAGTGGAAATGGATGGATTTGAACCAACGGAAAAAGTTGTTGTGATGGCTGCCACCAACCGTCCAGATGTTTTAGACCCAGCTCTTTTGCGTCCGGGTAGGTTTGACCGTAGAGTAACCATTGATTTACCAGATCGCTCAGATAGAGAAGAAATTTTGAAAATACACTCTAAATCCAAACCTTTTGCTGAAGATGTTGATTTGACAGTGGTGGCTGAAAGGACACCAGGTTTTTCTGGAGCAGATTTGTATTCTCTTATGAATGAAGGCGCCATTTTAGCTGCGAGAGAGAATCGCACCAAGATTGCTCAATTTGATTTGATTCGTTCTATTGAAAAAGTTATGCTTGGTCCAGAACGTCGTAGTCATGTGCTTTCTAAAAAGGAAAAAGAAATTACTGCATACCATGAAGCGGGGCACGCTTTGGTGGCTAGTGTTTTGCCTTATACTGATCCAGTTCATAAAATTTCAATTATTAGTCGCGGTAGAGCTGCTGGTTATACTTTGAAACTGCCAATAGAAGATAAAAAATTACAATCAAAGAATGAATTTTTGGATGATATCGCTATGTCTCTTGGGGGTTATGTGGCAGAAAAAATAATTTTTGGAGATTTAACTACTGGCCCATCAAACGATTTACAAGTGGCAACTGCTTTGGCTAGAGATATGGTGACTAAATATGGTATGTCTGAAAATGTGGGGCCGATGGCTCTTGAAGGTTCTAATGGTAAAACAATTTTTGGCCGAGGATTAAATGAAAAAGAATATTCAGAACAAGTTAGTTCGGTTATAGACAAAGAAGTCTCAAGAATAATGAAAGAGGCTCATGATAAAGCTGAAAAAATTATTAACGAACACAGGCCACTTTTAGATACTATTGCTAAAAGACTTATAGAAAAAGAATCTATAGAACGTGATGAATTTGATTCTATACTTGTTGCAAATGGTATTCAGCCAAAAATAAGCGAAGCTTCGTCCTAGTTTTAAACTGCGGTGGTTTGTGATATATTTCCCCTATGCGCGCGTAGCTCAGTTGGTAGTAGCACCGAGCTTATACCTCGGGGGTCGTAGGTTCAAATCCTACCGCGCGCACCTATTTATTCCTTAAAATGTGCCTGAAACAATGATGTTACACGCTTATTCTAGGTGGATTACTTGTTTTTCGGCTAAATGTTTAGCAAGGAGGGGGTATTTTTTTAATTCAAAATCTTTTTCAATCAAAGTTTGAGCTTCAGTTCGGGCAGCTTCAACCATTTTGATATTTTGAAGAGCTTCCATAGCTAAATCAGAAATGCCCCATTGTTTAATACCAGAAAGGTCTCCAGCACCACGCTGTTTCAAATCGGCTTCGGCTAGCTCAAAACCATTTTTGGCGTTGACGAAAGATTTAAGTCGGGAAATGGTTTTTGTTGATTTACTTTCAGTGAAAACAAAACAATAAGGTTTAAAAGAACTTCTGAGAACCCGGCCACGCAGTTGATGAAGTTGAGCTAAACCAAATCTTTCTGCGTTTTCAATTATGATAACTGTGGCGTTAGGGATATTAACTCCAACTTCTACGACTGAAGTAGCTACTAAAATATCAGCTTTTTTATTTTTAAAATCTAACATAACCTGCTCTTTTTCAGCGGGTTTTAATTTTCCAGTTATGGCAGAAACTTTAAATTCTGGAAAAATTTTCTTTTGAAGTCTTTCGGTTTCTGATTTGACAGATCTTGCGTTTATGGCGGTTTCTTTTTCTGGATCAGGGTCATTAATACGCGGACACACAACAAAAGCTTGTCGTCCGTTTCGTAATTCATTTCTTACTTTTTCATAAACTTTTTCTCTTTCGTGAGGTAGAGCTATTTTGGTTTCTGGTAATTGTCTACCGGCTGGCAATTCGTCTAAGATTGATAAATCTAAGTCGCCAAAAATTGTTAGAGCTAAAGTGCGAGGGATAGGGGTTGCGGTCATAGAAAGTAAATGGGGCGCTATATCGTGTTTGCGACGCAATTGCATCCTTTGTTTAACTCCAAAGCGGTGCTGTTCATCTATGATGATAAGCGCTAAATTTTTAAATTTAACAGTTTTTTGGATGAGGGCGTGGGTGCCAATCAGAATTGGGATCTCACCGTTTGCTACCCACTTCAAAAGTTGCGGTTTAGAAATTTTCGTCCATTTATTTTTATCTGTTTTGGAAGGAAATTTTTTAGCGCCACTGCCCGTGATTAGTCCGATTGCAAGTTTGTGTTTGGAAAAATATTCTATGAAAGATTCAAATTGTTGTTCGGCTAAAATTTCGGTTGGTGCCATGTAGGCGATTTGTAAGTTGCCCGCTTCTGCTGGCAGGTCGGTTTTGGAATTTATCGGAGTGGTTTTAGCGGTTGCGAAAGCGATAGTAGCCGCTACTGCTGTTTTGCCCGAACCAACATCTCCTTCCAAAAGACGCGACATCGGATGCCCGCTTTGCAAATCTTTAAAGATGGTTTTTATAGATTTAGATTGAGCTGAAGTTAGGGGAAAAGAAAAATCTTTTGTGAATTTTTTTACTTCTAAGTTTTTTTCCGGTATAACGAAAGATTTTTCTTTTCTAGCCAAATATCTTTCTTTTTGGCGATCAAGTTGCACAAGAAATATTTCTTCAAAAGCAAATCTTTTTCTAGCTATTTCGGCGTCTTCTTTTTTTCTAGGGGAATGAATCCAGATGATTGCTGTTTTAAGAGAGGGAAGGTGATATTTTTCCAAAATATTTTTTGGAATAGGGTCTTTTAAATTTTCCAAAATTCCATTTCTAAATACTTTTTGTAAAGCATGATAAATCCAATTTGAGGAAATACCTCGGCTTTCTGGATAGATTGGAGATAAGTTAAGATTGTTTTCGCCAGAAAATAATGAACCGCTAATTTCTTCGGGGATTTTGTTTACCTTTTCTATTTTGGGATTAAGAATGCTTAGTTCGCCATTTTTTTCTGAAATCTTGCCTTCTAGTCTTACCAAATTTCCTTCAGAAAACATTTTGGCGATATAGGGTTGACTAAACCAAATTAATTTTATTTTACCAGTTTGATCTTCAACTTCAGCGGTGGAAATAGCCACTTTTGATTTAAAAGTTTTACCTAATTTAAGTTTGGAAATTTTGCCAAATATAACCGCTTTCTCGCCGGCTGTTAAAAATTCTATGGATTTTACCAAACCAGCTTCTCCATAACGAGTTGGAAAATGTCGGATTAGATCAGAAACTTTTAACAGACGCATTTTAGCGAGCGCTTTTTTTTGGAATGGTGATAACCGAAATATTTTTTCAAGAGGGGTTTCTGGTTGGATAATCATTGTGGTTATTGAGGAAGGAGAGTGCCATCTTCAAAAATGGGAGCGGTGCTACTAGCGGTGGGACAAGGATCAAACTCGCAGTTTGGACCGCTTCGCCCTACATAAGAACCGTCAGGACATAATTTAGCATCGGCGGTGCAGACTACCGGCTCTAGTTCGTTAGGATTTTTATATTCAACAGGTTTGGAATTATAGATATAAAGCAGGCCTCCAGAAATAAAAACTATGGCTACAAAAGTTAAAACAAAAATTTTATTATCCATATTTTAATACTATTATTTATTAACAAAAAATTCCACTAACACAAAAATTACCCAAAACACAAACAACACAAAAGCCTCTTTTTTTGTTAAAGTTTTGCCACTTCTCATAAAATGCAAAAGCATAAAAGCTGCTACTACCATAAATACACCAGTTACATAAACGATTCTAGGAGGAAAAGAAAAAGGGTTGATAAGTGCTAATATACCAACTAGGATTGTGGCGTCAGCAAGGACTGTGCCGAGCAAATCGCCGATAGCCAGAGAATCATCATTTCTTTTCAGTGATTCTAAAGAGAAAAATAATTCTGGCATAGTGGTGCCGAGACCAACAATGAGCATCCCAATAAGCACAGGATTTATACCAATCTTTTCAGCTAAGAGAGTGGCTGAATTTACAGTGAAATAAGAACCAGCAAGGAGTATTGCCATACTACCAAACAAAAAAATAAAATTTTTCCACCTGTTTTTGGGTTTGTATGCAATTATAGGTTCGCCCGCCTCTCTTTTTATGGTTGTGTAATAAAATATAGCCCCGATGATTACTAGAACTAATCCTTCAATGCGTGAAAAATGTCCGTTTAAACCAAAAATTAAAGGTATAAGTAATATAAAGGGATAAATCGTGTGGTTTTTTATAATCTTACTTTCTACTTTTAAGTTTCTTCCAGTGAAAAATACGAGAATAGCAAAAATCAAAGTGAGGTCTGCGATGTTGGAACCAAACAAAGTGCCAAGACCAAAATCGGGAACACCTTGTAAGCTTGAATTGATGGAAACAAACGCTTCAGGCAAAATTGAAATAATGGCTATTATGATAAAACCAACTGTATATTTTGAAAGGTGGTAACTTTTTGCCAACTTGTCGGCATATCTGGTTGATAAAGTGGCGCCTTTGATAACCAAAAACAGCGAAAAACAAAAAATTAAAAATGCTTGAATCATTTTTCAATTGTCTCATCTTTTATCTTAAAATCCAAATATTTATAATAGTGTTAATAATTACGATGTTACCAAGTCTTTAATTTAAAAATACGCCTTTTTTACTTTGTGTTTTAGTTTTTCATCTTTGTGGAATTCGTTGGTTATTTTTTTGATACAATTTGATACAATAAAAGCGTCATGATTAGAAATTTTAATTTTAAATTACTGACAATTGTTGTCGGGGTTGTTGTTTTGATTTTAGGACCATCAATTTTCGGAGGTGATGTTCCTGTTGTATCAGCGTCATACGATCCTGGCTTGTTTGTTACCACATGGCAAACTAATGTAGATGGGGCGACTGAACCAACTACAGTTACTCTAAATTTTCAATTATCTGGGGCGACGGGATATTATTATGTTGATTGGAGATGTAATGGTGATTTTCGGGTTGTTGATAAAAATAAAGTTGTTTATGACTACGAAGAAGAAGGCACTTTTGATATTTGTATAAAGTCACCAGTTACCTCCTTGGCTTTTTCTGCTCCCGGTCTTGCAACTGACGAAAGGGCCAAACTTCAAGAAATTAAACAATGGGGCAATATTAAGTGGTCAAGTTTTGCCAAAGCTTTTCAAAGTATGCCAAATATGCAACTTACCGCGGATGACGTGCCAGATTTGTCACAAGTCAAAGATATGTCTTTTGCTTTTGAAAAAACAAATTTTGATGGCAATGAGTCTATGAACCGTTGGAATACTGGCAATGTAACTAATATGGCGGGTATGTTTAGAGATACTCCTAACTTCAACGCTCCTATTGGCAGTTGGGATACTAGCAAGGTTACTAGTATGCACGCTATGTTTAATAATGCCACTATTTTTAATCAAGATATTGGAAACTGGCAGACTGGGAATGTTATCAATATGTCAAATATGTTTAGTGGGGCTACAAAATTCAATCAGGATATTAAGAAGTGGCAAACAGGCAAAGTTATAAATACCGCCGGTATGTTTATGAACACTTCATTCAATCAAGATATCTCAAATTGGAACACCAACAGCTTTACTAATATGGGATATATGTTTAAGGGTGCTGTAACCTTCAACCAGCCAATTGGTTCTTGGAATGTTTCAAAGGTATACAATATGGACCGATTGTTTGAAAATGCCGCAGCTTTTAACCAGCCGCTTGGCAGTTGGAATTTATCAAGCACTACCAATATGGCAGGTATGTTTAGAGGCGCTGTTCTGTTTAACCAACCAATTGGTAATTGGGATACTTCAAATGTGAGCAATATGGGCGCGGTGTTTAGTGGCGCTAAAGCTTTTAATCAAGATATTTCAAATTGGAATGTTGAGAAAGTTACCACTTTTCATCAAGTACTCAACAACTCTAATATGAATCCGGATAACTACGATAAATTGTTAAACCGCTGGAGTTCACAGAACGTTTGGTCCGATGTGTTATTTGGTGCAACCGGTGTTTATTACTGTGGTGCGGGACAAGCTAGAAGCACCTTGGCTAGCACTTATAGATGGGAAATCACTGATGGTGGTAAAAATTGTCCGCCATGGGATTTGACTTTATCTGACGATGAAATTTTTGAAAATACTACTGAAGTCGGTACGGTTTCGGCGCTTGACGAAGCAGCTACTATTAGATATTCCTTAGTTCCAGGTGAGGGAAGTGAAGATAATACAAAATTCTCTCTTGATCTAACTAGTGGAAAGTTAGTTTTTATCAAAGCCCCAGATTTTGAAAAACCAACTGATATTGGCGATCCAGACAAAGAAAACACCTATTCTATCCGAGTGCGAGCGACTGACGCNACAGATTTGTATTCCGAAGAAGTTTTCATAATTACCGTGCTTGATGTTGATGATGTCGCGCCAGTTATTACAATTGATGCTCCCACCAAAATGAACGAAAACAGTATTACCAATACCACCTTTACTGTTTCTGATCGTTTCTCAATTAGAGATGTTGTGGTTGATACTTCTAGTGTGGCTGCTGCTACGGGTATTAATTGTAAACCAGCCCCTAATGCGTCTACAACAGACATAAATTTTCCGTTTGTAAACACTAACCCTAGCCCAACTAATCATTTGGTGCTTGAATGCACAATTGAAATTATTAGTTCGGGTAAACTAGTTCTGAGAGCCATTGATAAGGCTGGTTATAGCTCTACGAAGACGGAAGAAGGTTATGTGATTGACTCTTTGGGTCCAACCTTTACGGTGGCCAATGTTGATATCACGTCTCCGGGAAATAGTTTATTTTCACCAACGGTTAGATTCAATGCTGTGGCTCCAGTTGGAGTTAAAGAATACGAAATTATTTATACCGAAAACAATGGCGTGGAAGGAACGTGGGATCTGGAGAAAACTACTCAAAAGGTGGGTCATACTGGACAGTTGCAACAATGGAAACTTGATCTTGATCCTGATAAGGATTCACACGTAGTGGAAATCAAAGCTTACAGTAATGCTAATAAAGCTACTACTAGGAGAATTACTTTTCCGTTAGAGGTGACTATGACCGCTCCAACAATTATTAGTAACAAAACTATCAATGACACCAAAGTCACGATTACTACACCTAATGTCGGTAACGAAATTGGTAATATAGAATTTACTGGTTCGGCTTCGTCTAGCGTGAGTTTAGGGGAGTGTAGAGATTCCGATGGTAACATTGTCACTTCTTCATACACCACAAGTGTAACTTGTGAAGTTTTAGGTATTCATAATACCGGTATGTTGGAGATTAAAGCTACGGATCTTGGCACTAATATGACTGGTAGCAACCAACAAAAATATTTTTATGATACAGAAGCCCCAACCACTACTGTGAGTGCGCCAACCAAAATTAAAAAAGATGATATTGACGACATCTCAATTACTGTAACCGACAATGTTGAAATGTATGCTAGTAGCACTTCGCTTGTGACAGATTCAACCACTGCCTCGGTTACAAATTGGGACTGTCAAATTTGTGATATTGATCGCCGAAAATTAAATTGTGCTGCTACGGTTGCTAGCTCGGGTGATATAGTTTTTCGGTCAACTGATCAGGCGGGCAATACTTCTACTACCACTATAGCCGGTTTTGTTGTTGACCGTGTGGCGCCAGTTGTGGTCATTAGCACTTCAACTTCTATTATTAATAATAACAATCACACTAACTACACTTTGTCGGGTGAATGCACAGCAGGTGACGATAATTTGTTGGTAACAATCGGTGAGCAACCTTATGTCACAGCTTGTGACGCTTATGGTCAGTGGACTTTGTCGGCCGATTTATCTAGTTATGATGATGGTGCAATTGCTGTTACTGCTCAACAAGCTGACGCTGTTGGCAACGAAACGACAACCAATGGCAGTCTCCTCAAAGACACGATAGCTCCGACCATAAGTTTTATCAATAAAATTACTAATGTTACTTCACCGCAACTAATCGGTCTGGTTAATGAAGCAACGACAACAATCACAATTACAATTGATGGCAATGATTATTTTGCTGACAACAAAGGTGACGGCACTTGGGAATTGTCGGCAGGACAAATCAACGCTTTAGCTGATGGGGTTTATGCGGTTAGCATCACTGTTTTGGGTCAATCCGGTAATACTAGAAATTACTATTATCCCAGCGGTTTAACAATTGATACTGTTCTTCCGGATGTGACTATTGAGCAAGCTCCTACTCAAGCCGATCCGACTAACGTCAATCGTGCTGAATTTATTGTTGAGTTTTCAAAAGAAATCCACGGAGAGCTTCTCTTGGCGAGCGATTTTACAATCACGGGCTCAAGCGGGGTGGTTGGGTTGGAAAAAATTGATAACCGTAAATTTAAAGCAGTAGTAACCAATATGACAAGCGGAGAAACAGTCACTTTAAGTCTTCAAGCTAACAAGGTTCAAGATGTGGCTGGCAACTTTAATACCGCCTCGGTTTCAGTTGATAATCAGGTTACCTACAGAGCGGACAATATAACTGTTTCTGAAAATAAACCTTCTGGGTCTGGATTTAGAACCCGAACCAAAACTGATCTTTGGTTTGATGATTTGGTTCATAACGTTAATACAGTTGCTAAAAATTTCAATTTCAGTCTTCCTACTTTTTCAACTGACTCCATTTGGTCACCTAACAAATCAATCACAGCATCAGGTTCTTCTTTATTCTCTTCGCCAAAAAAGTTTTATCTAAAAGATCAATATGGTAACCAGGGTAAATCAAATATTGTTAATCGGGCGATTATTGTGGTTTTGGATGGTTCTTGCCAAGCCAATGTTATAAAAGCTAACAGCTTAAAGGGTAACATTAAAGCTCCCGAACAAGGTGTTGAAATTATTGGTGGTCTGACTTACAAGTTGGACTGTGAAAAACTTGGTGGTGATGCTACTGTTGGTGTTGTTTTAGGAGAGTATTACCCAAATCTTGATATCTTACGTATTTACAAGAAGCAAGATGGCGAACTGGTTGATATTACAAAAGTTGTTAATTTATATAACGAGAACAAGGAAACCAGAATGACTTTAACTCTCATTGATGGCGCTGATTATGACGAAGACGGCAAGCCAAACTATGAAATTCTTGATCCGCTTTATGTTGGTGTTTACAAGGAGTCAGCGACAACCACATCTACTGATATCGCTGAAAACGAAGGTTGTTCTTGGAAATTTATCGTTACCATTTTGGTTGTCTTAATGGTTGTAGTTATAATATTTTTAGTAGCCAAAAAGGAAAGACAAAACAAACGCAGGTAAACTTTTAAGGAGTAACAAGCAAGTTTCTAAGTGTGTGAATAGTAAATTATTTTTCTTTAACTAATTCGTCAGCTATTTCAAAGATATCTCCAGCTCCCATTATCAGCACTACATCATCAGAACAAACTTTTTCTTTAATAAGTTGCATCGTTTCAGACAAATTTTCGGTATATGCGACTTTTCCTGCAAGTTTTGGATTATGTTTTTCAATATCGCGTGCTAAATCACAAGAACTAATATTTTGATCTTCTTTTTCTTCGCGTCCAGTGACATCATAAATTTCTGAAAGAATAATTTGATCAGCAAAATCAAAAGCGCAAACAAAATCGTTGTAAAGTCCGCGTAGGCGATTGTGTTGATGCGGTTGAAAAATCGCGACAATGCGTTTGTTTGGATAAAATTCTTTGGCGGCTTTTAGTGTTTCCTTAACGGCGGTTGGGTGGTGAGCATAATCAGAAATAATCAAGGCTCCGCGATACTCTCCTTTAACTTCAAATCTTCGCCAAATTCCTGAGAAATTTTCAAGCGACATTTTGATTTTTTGGATATCAATACCAAAATAAACACCGATTGCGACAGCAACAAGCGCGTTTAAAGCGTTAATTTCACCAGGAACCTTCAAGACAAATTTTCCCAGATTTTTTTCTTGATGAAAAACATCAAAAATGGTCTTTCCTTTTTCTGTCTCAAAATTTTGGAAATAAAAATCATTTTGGTTGTTTTTGCCAAAATAAAAAATTTGTACGTTTGGTTTTTGGGTCTGTATTCTTTGAGCAACTTCTCGTGTTTCTTTACTGTCGCCATTTGCAAACAAAACTCCGTTTGTCGGCAGGTGTTCACAGAACTCCGCAAAAGCGTCTTTCATTTTTTCTACATTTTCATAATAATCGGTATGATCCAACTCAATATTATTAAGCGCGATTATTTGCGGATAAAGACTTATAAAATTCTTGCGATATTCGCAAGCCTCAGCCACAAAAATTTCTCCTTTACCTACACGTAAATTACCTTGATAGCGGGGGACAATACTACCCACCAAAACCGACGGATCCAAATCTCCATCTTCAAGAACAGCTCCTGTCATTGCGGTAACGGTTGACTTCCCGTGTGTTCCACAGATTGCTATACCTTTTTTCACATTAAAAATCATCCCCAATGCCTCACCGTAAGTGGCGGTTTTAATACCTTTTTCTTTGGCGACACACAACTCCGGATTACTTACTGGAACGGAGGCAGAATAAACAATTAAATCAATGTCATCGGTTATATTTTCGGCAACTTGCGAATAATTTATTTTAATACCTTCTTTTTCCAATTGTTTCGTTACTGCTGACGATTTAAGGTCAGACCCAGCTACTTCTTTTCCTGTTGTCAGTGTATAACGAGCGATTGCGCTCATCCCAATTCCACCCACACCCACAAAATATATTTTTTTTGCTTTGGTTATGCTCATCCTCTTTTCTTTGATGATTTGATTATACCACCATAAAGGTGTTTCATTTATAGCCAAAGAATTATATCCCTTTGATTTATAAAATGTGTGTGTTAAATTATACTGTGAAGTTATAACAACAACGTCTATGAGTTTTGAAAAGCCGAAACCGGCACAAATAGAAAAAAGTCAAGAAAAGGAGCTTATTTTACAGCGTATTGAGAAAATAAAAGACTTGTGGTCGGTTTTGCAAAAACATTGGGAAGATAGTGGTGTGGCGGATCCGCTTGCTGAAATTTCCTCAGAAGTAACGCAAGCTGAAGAATTATTCAAGAGTGAAATTGTCAAAATGCTTGCTTGTTCTCCAGAGGAAGCGGAGGTGCTTTACGAAGAAGCAAGGAGGATCAAGGCTGATACTATTGGCGAACCAATTCATCTGAGGGCAGCGATATATGTTACAAATGTATGTAGACAAAATTGCCGTTGTTGCACGATGAGGAGTGATAATCTCAAAGAGGGAACAGTTGAAAGAAAAAGAATGAATAAGGATGAAATTGTGGAAGCGATTGTGCAAGCGCGTGAGGGGGGGGGAATTAAAGACATATTTATTCAAGGAGGAGAGGATGTGGAAATCATCTCGACAGTTATTGAGGCGGTGAAAAAGGCCAAAGAAGACTACCACGACATTGATATAACTCTTAGTTTCGGAAATTTGTCACAGGAACAGTATAAGGAAATTTATGATGCAGGCGTAAGAAAGTATGTTATTAAAATTGAAACTGCTAACTCAAGAATTCATGAGGAGCTTAGAAGCCGAACTATTCAAGATCGTATCAATTATATGGTGTCCGCCAAAGAAGCGGGGCTTGCAATTGGTTCAGGGAACATTATAGGATTACCAGGTCAAACAGATGATGATCTTGCGTCCGATCTCATTTTTCTTGGTCGGTTTGGGGTTGACGAAATGATAAGTAGCACGACCTACACACCATCCGAAGTTTTGCCGGAACCATACAATAGACAACCGGCTGGTGATTGGGAAAAGACCAAAAGATTCATTGCATTATTGCGCTACCTTTTTCCGAAAGCATATATTGAAGTTCCAAGTAATGTTGACGGGCAGGGAATAATAAGAAAAAACCAAGAAATACTAGGTCAAACCGAACTGATTATGGCGGGCGCTAATGACATGCTGGTTGAGTTTACTCCTCAAGAAATGGCTAAGAGTTATGGCGCAACTGCTACTCCAGAAAATCGCCATGTGGTAAATATGGAAGTCGCGCAAAGAGTGGTTGCGGAGGTGGAAAAACTCTCCAAATAAATCTTTTTGTCTTTTTGCACCTTGTTATTACCCTTTTTTGATAATTTTAAAAATTGAAGCCTTTTTCCTGGAAACCAAAATCTTCAGTTTCTTTTGACCTTCAAAAAAATTTTTGAATTGAAGTATTGCTCCCTCAAATTTTTCAACAGAGCCGGTTAAGATAACAGCAATTCCTTTATTAACGAGCATTCGTTTGAATGCTTTCAACATATCAATATAGAAAGCAACCAGATTGTCAATTTTTTGATATTCTCCCCACGGAGGATCTGTAATAATCTTGTCCATGGTTTCATCCTTGATCTCTTTTAAGTTCAAGGCGTTAGCGCACAAAATTTCTATATTCCTATGTTTACTTAGATTGTTTTTTAATTTTAAAGTTAGGCTTTTATCTTGATCTACTGCAATTAAAAATTTGTATGGAAAACTATGGATTCTTTCTTTGGGAATAGCGCCATAACCAGCAAACGGATCTAGAATAATGTCTTTAGGAGAAGGGGCTGACAAAAAAGATAAAAGGTGAGCCAATTCTGTTTTGAGTTTGCCTTTTTGTTTTGATTTAATTTTGTCATAGTTATATGAAATTCTGGTGCCAAAAAAATCAATTCCTTCGGACCTCAAAATAAACCAAAATTCCAAATCAGGGTTCTTTACGCTTAGTTTGAGATCTTCTATAAAACACAACTTCTCTTCTAATTTTTTTACTAAACCGCGATCAACTGAAATCATTTGATTTGCTAAAGAAAAAACAATCTTAAACCTTCTTCTTTTAGGGGGGGGGCAGACTACTCTTGATTAGGGGAATAAAGTTTTTAACCCCCAAAACTTTTTTTACCATTAGAACAAAATATTCACTCGTTGGGTTTGCATCTTTAAACTCGTATAGCAATCTAAAAACATTATTTAGAAAACGATAATTTCTTACGTCTCTTTCGGTTGCCTTAGTCTCAAATACAACTAAACCATCAAAGATTTTAATATCTTAGCTTTTCCTTTTTTTGAGCAAAATCTCAATTATTTCTTGAGTCCCACTAATAAATGTTGAAAAATAAACTTTCATATGTTTTTTGTAAATACTTTGTTGAATTTATCATGGGTCACAAGTTTGGGTTCTTCTTAAACTTTATTAAAATACTCGCAATTTGTTTTGCTTTAGTTTACACTTCCTGCAACTTTACGTCTAATCCGAACTCTTGTTTGTCCTATCAAATGTTTTTGACGGAATCTCCTCCGCACATCCTTCCGCCTCGCCCTCGCTCGTTCAAAAAATTTCAGGGCAAAACTGAAACGCTCGGGCGAGCAAAAAGGAAGGGATTAGGGGAAAGGAATTTTTACCCACCCTCGCTTTCCACCATCGCCGAATTTCGTGCCAACGAAGTTGACACGTTGCTATTTGTTTTCTTCTCACTTTTTCACAAGCGATAAGCATGTCATAATATGAAAAAGTCGGTCTGACACATCTCTTGTAAAAAATTTCTTTTTGCCAAAACCATGAGCGAAATCATTTCTCAAATTCATTCCTAATTTTTCCGTCAGCACCAATCTGAAGTAAAAAGCCATATTTTGCCCCGTTCCAGCAAAAACTCTTTCAATAATTTCACCTTGTTTGTTCAATAATTGGCGAAGGGTAAGGCGATCGTATCCGCCAAGATTATTTGGCCTCAAAACAATACCACCGCAATTTTTTACCAATTCCCTGATTGCGCTTTCGATCAACGGACTGAACAAGTGTGAAGAAACAAGATAATCATTATCCCAATATACTGAGATTGCTCGCTCTAAATACTCTTTATTTTCATTCTCAAAAAGTGTTGAGTTTCTAAAATAATCCGTAATGTTTTGTTTAGAAACTCGCTTTTTCAGTTCATCGATCACAAGAGTTAGAAAAAACGAACCAAATTGAATATACTGCGAAGCGTATCGCTGGAAATGATTGTCGTAATCTTCCCCAAGCGTGGAAAGTTTAGCTATTGGTATTCCGTCATCGGAAATAATTTGTGTCGTGCATAAAAACTGGATCGGGTGTTTTCCGGAAACATCTTTTAATTGCTTTTCTACCGCTTCTTTTTTCGGTAAAAAATTGATTGCTATTTTAGCGATAATCGCTTCTAATTTACTTTGCTCTTTCTCGCCAAAAATTGCTTTCAAAAAATCGTCAATATCTTTCTGTTTTATTTCCGTTGTTACGGAAATTTCTTTGAGGGATTTATTCCAATCCAAGTCCAGCTGCCCCATTTCCTGCGAAATTCTGTTGCTGGCGGCTGTTGCCTTTGAAAATCCTTTGTCTCTGTATTTTTGATATATCTCGTGTACTTTTTCGTATGCGTGTACTTTCAATAATGCGTCAGAATTTGTGCGGTCGTTTGTTTTTAATAATTTTTCCAAAACATCTAAAACACGCATTAAATTATCTTCGTCTTTTTCGTTTGCGTAATATTCAGCAAGCAAGGAAACGGCGTTTTCCGCCAGCCACACATCTTTTTCAACCCTTTTCAACCTATCTTCTAACGCTTTAATCAATTCCGATTTTTCTGTTTCCGTAATCGTAATTTTTTTTTCAAAATCCAAAATGAGCCACTTAAAAGCAAAGCCCCACAGCCCCGGCTTATCGTCTGTCGCCACTTTTTTCTCAAGATTGATTATTGCTTCTTTTGCTTTGGCGATTTTTTCTTGATTGTTAATTTGAATTGCCAAAACTAACGCTCTTTTGATTTTTGTTTTGCAATCAAGAGGGTCGGCTAATGATTTTTCGCAAATTGCGATATTTGAATCTATAACTATCTGAAACAAATCAATATCGGCACTTTTGTTTATAACTTTCGGTGAAAAATCAACAACCAAATCGGCGTAGCGTGATGATAAAATAGGGTTTTTGCTTTCCTTTGCTCTTTTTGTCCAATATTCCAACATTTCTTGATCCACTTGCCTAATACTTGGATATTCCACCATTTGTTCTTTGTTGTCTGGTAAAACAAACATTGGTCCATGATAAGTTTCCCAGTCATTATTATCATTCGGATAATCTGCCATGAAATCAAAAGCTATTTGCTCCGCAATGTCTTCTTTTGTTGGCTCATATTGTTTATCTTTTTTGAGAAGATCTTTTATTTTTTGTGCAATATTATGCTCTCTACAAAAAGACGTAGGAGTTATTTGTTCTCGTTCTAAACTTTCAAGATATTTTTTTACCTCATTATTGAGCATATTTTTGATAGAATTTGCTGTGGATAATTGACTACGGACTTTCTATTTTCTTTCTATTATACTATAAGAAGTATAGATTTAACAAAAGATAAAGTGAAATATTTATGCTTACAAAAAAACAGAAACAAGTTTTAGATTTTATATCCTCCTATCACAAGAAAAAGGGATATGCCCCTTCTTTGGAAGAGATACGCAAAAAACTTAAAGTTGCCTCTGTTTCAACCGCCCATTTCCATGTAAAAAATTTGCAGAATTTGGGATTTATCGGGAAGCAAGATAATAGACCAAGGTCAATTGATATTTATGAAAAGGAAAAAATGGTAAATGTTCCATTACTTGGATTAATTGCGGCTGGTCAACCTATTGAAGCGATACAAAGTCAAAACAGAGAAACAATCGCCGTTCCAAGAAGTAAAATATCTCGCAATGGTGAATTTTACGCTTTAAGAGTAGTTGGTGACAGTATGATTGATGAAAATATAAATGACGGCGATTTAGTTTTAGTTAAACAACAAGATACCGCTAAGAATGGACAAAAAATAGTTGCCCTTGTGGACAACTATGAAGCTACTTTGAAAAAATTTTATAAAGAAAAAAATTATATAAGATTACAACCTGCGAACAAAACAATTGAGCCGATTATTATAAAAAGAAATAGAGAGTTAACAATACAAGGTATTGTTATTGATGTAATAAAAAATGAAGAAGAGATACAAGCTGAAACACTTTTAGAAAATAAAGAAATAAAAAGAAGTCAAACACTTCCTTTGAATAAAATTATTTTAGGCGATGCCGTAGAAGAATTAAAAAAATTACCAAATGAAAGTTGTGATGTTGTTATTATTGATCCACCATATAATATCGGAAAGGATTTTGGAAATAACTTAGATAAGCGCGAATTAAAAGAATATGTCGCTTGGTGTAAAGAATGGATAAATGAATCAATTCGGGTTATGAAGCCCACGGGAACAATGTTTATTTATGGGTTTAGTGAAATACTCGCCTATCTTTCAGTTGAAATTTCGATCAATAAACGCTGGCTTATTTGGCATTACACAAACAAAAATGTTGCCTCGTTAAATTTTTGGCAAAGAAGCCACGAGGCTATAATTTGCGCTTGGAAAGATATCCCAATTTTTAATAAAGATGATGTTAGAGAGCCATACACTGAAGGTTTTTTAAATGGAGCCGCGGGAAAAGTTAGAAAAGGAACCGCTGGGAGATTTAGCCGTAATGGAAAAGAAACAATTTATAATGCTCATGCTGGCGGGGCTTTACCTCGCGATGTAATAAAAATACCAGCTTTAGCTGGTGGAGCGGGAATGAATGAAAGATGGTTTATTTGTAAAACTTGTAAAAATCAAGTTTTTGAGCCAAGAGAATTAAAAAACCATGCAAAGCATGATATAGTCAAGCACCCTACGCAAAAACCTCTTGAATTATCAAAAAAATTAGTGATGTCCGCAATGCCCAAAAAAGACGGGGTTGTGTTGGTGCCATTTGTTGGAACCGGTTCTGAGTGTGTAGCAGCTAAAAAGTTGGGTCAATCTTATATAGGGTTTGAAATAAATCCCGACTATATAAAATTGGCTGAAAAATATCTGGAAAAAAGCAAATACACTCCAAAATTATTTTAAAGAATTATCTATTTCTTTTTTCTTCGGCAAAAAAGTATCTGGTGTAAAAACAACAAAACCATTATCAAAAGCCTTTGTTCGTTTGTCTTCCAAAAATCTTAAGTAAGGCAATCTAAATTCGCCACTCTTTGTTTTTGGATCAGACAAACAAGTCGGCACTTCATATTTTATATCTATATTTTCGCCGTTATTTTTCTTTTTTCTCGGCAAAGGAACTCTGCTCATCACTCCACTAAAACTTGTTTTCTTGACTTGATAATTTAAAATACGATTTTTATAATTAACTCTTATATCTGCGCCTAAAGAATCAAGCTCACGAGACATATCCACTGTTCCATTTCCAAAAACGGATTCGGCAACATAACCGCCGTGAATTTGAGTTATTAACCCCGCCCAAGTTCTGTAAATTCGGGCTTCTATTCCGCGATAAAAACAATCTTTACACATTGTTGTTTTCTGTCTAAACTTTTCAAGTAAATCTCCTTTCTCTTTCGTATATCTTTTATAAAATTTTTCAAAAGTAATAAATTTTTTCTCTTCCCAATATACTTTATATAAAAGTTCAATGGCTTGAATTCCTTTTGGCAAATCCATTTCAACAATTTTAATAGTGCTATATTTTTTTCTATAGTCTTTTAAGGGAACAGTTTGTAGAAATTTATCAAATTTTTCTAAATACATATTAAATAAAATAATTTATTTCTTTTTTATATATTTTTGCGAGTTCTTGTAATTCTGCTACATCAATTCTGCGTTCGCCTCTTTCAATTTTTGATAAATAAGATTGAGGTTTTTTTAATTTTTTAGCAACTTCTTCCTGTTTTAAACCAATTTCAAACCTAGCTTTTTTAAGCCTTTCAATAGTTTTTTTATATTCTTTTGAATAAATTGACTTGTTCATATTACTTTTAGTATATATCCTATTGTAGGATATCCCAAAATAGGTTATACTAATTTAGGGAGCTTCTCTCTGTTGCTCGCGCATGGGTGGGCGAGGCAAATACAGCTCAATTAATTTGCTATACTACATAAGTATTCAGCTAAGGTGTTCTTATAAATAAACACCTTATGGACTCTCAGGATTAGACTTTGGTCTAATCTTACTTTCTTTACTGGGTTCACAAGCATGGTGCTTGCGGATTCCGAGAGGTTCGGCTCTTTGCAAACCACAAACAAAAAGGAGAGAATATGACTCATTCAAAACCAATTAGAATTCTTTTGGTGATGGGAGACTCGCTTCTGAGAGCAGTCAAGCAGGTTTTGTTGACTGTTGGAAACAAGTCCTTGTACACTTTTGTGGAGGATGTTAGTCAGGCAGATCTTGTCATCTTCACAGAAGTTCGAGATGTTGAGCGCGGGTACGACAGGAATAAAATCTACGCGTATCTGCAGGCAGGATCAAGGGTAACAACAAAGCTACCCGAAAACTGTCTGATTATAAACACTCTTGCTGGAAATGCTGTGGAGGTTATTATCGAGGCAATTGAAAAGGCCAGAAAGCTTCTTAAACCGACCACTGAAAAGTCGGTTATTCGAAAAGAAAAATCGGTCCCGCTTCTGCCAGACGCTCTGCGGATTCTCATCATTGATGATGAGCCAATGAATATCGCCAGTGCTAAGAAAACTCTGGCTGGGCACCGACTCTCGACAGTAACAGGCTACGAAGACGCGATGAATATTCTTGAAAAAGAAAAATTCAACGTTGTTCTCACCGACTTGCATCTGCCGATGAGTTCAAAAATGCTCAGCGACAAAGCTTTCAAGCTCGGTGAGCTCATTCCTTACGGAATTCTGCTCATGGTCGAGGCAGCGCGACGGGGTGCAAAACATGTGGCCGTCGTTACTGACCTCAATCACCATGATGACCCTTTCTCGGCAGCGTTTGATCACTACTCTAATTTTCCCGTGAAAATTGAAGGAGCGAAAGTGGTTATGATGCACGCGCCGATGATTGAAATCAAGAAAAACAAATGGGTTAAAGATTGGGCAATGGTTCTTGATTTCTTGGTTGGGGGAAACGAGTCATAAATATCCCAGTTAAACAGTTCTTTTGTTCACCCGAAGGGAGGTGATAAATTGGGAGGATAGCATTATCCTCCTCCCATTAAAATTTTTAACACGTTTGAAGATTTTAGTGGGAGAATTTTCTCTTAAAAATCGCTTGACATAAAAAGTGGAATATGCTATACTTGAAGAGTATTGAGTTCTTTGGCATGACAGCTTCGTTTCTCCCCATAAATCCGCTAAAACGTTGGTTTATGGGGGGAGAGGAAAAAGAGCTAGCAGGCTACACACTCTAACCAAGCTTTCATAATCCCGATATCGGTGTTGAATCAAACCATACCGATATAAAAGGATAAGTTTGAAGGCCAATCAGAGGCGTGTGGGCGTTCGACTGGCGATGACATTTCTTCTTCCCTTTTGTTCTGTGAGCGCAGGTTGGGACAGCCTTGGCGCCGGCAAGTTCTTGTGGGGACCCAACTATAGCAGCAAACCGCTGGAGATTTCTTTTTTTTGTGAGATTTCCAGCGGTTATTTTTATTTCAATTTTTAAAAATTAAATTCCTCCGGTTTCTGTCTTATTGCTTACTCTTTAATCTGTGCTTCCAATCTCCATTTACGATTAACAAAAGCATCAACATCTTTTTGAGTTATTTTTACATCCACTCCAGAATCTCGTGTGGCGCTATACAGTTTCCTTTTTAAGGTATATAAGATTGACTAATTTCTGTTTAGGTTTAGAGTGTAGCTACCTATGAGTTCCATTGATTATAGTCAGTTTCTAGAATTGATTTCCCCTAACAACTTTTTTTGTTCTGGTATTTGTTGGTGTTGTATTACTTGTTAATAATGTTCAAGAAAGATCAAAGGTTTTTAATTGTCGAACCAATTTTATACCTAAACCTCGATAAGAAGACCGATGCCTTTATGTCTTTCTGTGCTCGCTATACAGGTGTTGGAATCTTGCCGATCATTCTCTTTTATTTTGGAACACTTGAGTACTTATCTGGAAATATATATCTGATAACTTTTTCCTTCTCACTCATATTCCTTATTTTTACCTGGTCGGCATATGGATACTCGCTTAAAAAACTCAAGGATATTGTGCCGGTTGATGTATATTTTACAGATGAAAAGAACGAGCCATTGCAAGGAGTTAGAATTCTTAAAATAAACGATGACAATATACGTATTCGTTCAAATAACAAGACTTTGATAATAAACAAAGGTGAAGTTCTCAAAATAGAAATGAAGACACCTGAGCATCTTCAGTAGAATTCATTTTTCTGTGCGGTAACTTTTAAATGGTCCATTATCTTATACTCTTTTGTGTGTTCATGAGGATTAACAAATCTATACCAAAGTTCGGAATGATACCAATCTTTACCACTTTATTTTCTTTTTTCGTATTTCGGCTTCGCCGAGCTCTCGCTCGTTCAAAAAATTTCAATTTCGCTGAATGTAAATTGGCGGAGAGTGTGGGATTCGAACCCACGAAGGGCTTTTAACCCTTACCTCGTTAGCAGTGAGGCGCTTTCGACCACTCAGCCAACTCTCCGT